>Ga0160421_1000014_pt1 | contig 265286 bp, 239 predicted proteins | sample TAMARWmetagpilot_FD_108195 | JGI IMG/M metagenome (GOLD analysis project Ga0160421, IMG submission 108195) | Phycosphere-associated microbial communities from TAMU algal ponds, Corpus Christi, Texas, USA - TAMU ARW-7 10/27 metagenome pilot | ecosystem: Engineered > Artificial ecosystem >...
GAAAAGAGAGGGGATTATCATTGTTGTCGAAGTTACAGCTTCACCGTGTATACTAATCTTAATCCTCTCTTTTGTGCTTTCTGGTTAATCTTCTAAATATAATGGATTGTAAACTTAAGACGTGTATAGCTCATTGCTAATCAGTTATTTAAACGAAGTTTCGGCACATTTGGAAAGTCGCCAAATTTTTAAATTTGACGATTTCTAGATAAAAAAATAAATAGTAAAATTTAAAAATCTGGCTTGTGCTCAACCGAAAAATAATCGCTAATTTGCACGCAACGAGCCATACACAACACCGTTACAAGCAAGCTGAACAAACGAACTGAATGGAAATACTAATAATTACTGGACCACCTTATTCTGGAAAGGGAACTCAATGCGAAATTCTGAAAACACAACTGAATTTTGAACATATATCAACAGGAGACAGATGCCGACTTGAAAAAGAAAACGGAACTGAAATTGGAAAAATAATGTCTGAATATGAGGAAAAAGGAGATTTAGTTCCGGACTCAATAATGAAAGACCTTTTCAGCAAAATTCTTGACGAAAATAAATCCAACGCAGGAATTGTATTAGACGGATATCCACGAACTAAAGCGCAAGTAAATGACTTACTCGAACTTGTGGAATCAAAAGAAATGGAAATCGGAAAAGTTCTAAATATTGATGTCCCAAAATCGGAACTTCTGATTAGAGCGGAAAAAAGAGCAAAAACGTCTGACCGAAAAGATGATAAAGACCCTGAAATCCATAAAAAAAGGATTGAGGTGTTTGAAAATTCGACAAGACCTGCAATTGAATATATGAAATCAAAAATCAACGTTCTGACTTTTGACGGACTTGGAACGATTGAAGATATAACTGAACGAATAAAAGCCAGCTTGTAACAATGGCTATAAGTAATTGCTTTTACTCGCCTACTTTGGAAATTCCTGCGGAATTTCCAACTTGGTGTGTACTTGCAAAGTTAATCGCAAAACCACGCAACTACTCATAGCCAAGACCGTTGTACGCAATTTGGGCAAAATGATATTCACGAAAGAAATAAAAGATGGAGAATTGTATGTTTATGCTAACGGAAATCTGATTTATAAACGTTGGCTTGAAACTGGACAATCTATTGTCGTTAATAAATTAGCTTACGACAAATACACTCTTACTACAATCAAAGACCAACCGACAAATGAGCAATCCTAAAAAATTAATTACTGGGATTTTGATTGGCTCATTCACGATTTTGATTTTGCTTGTTGGACTTTTCATCTTTGTGGTTAAAAAAAATGGAATTACGGAATTTGATAAAAAAGAATCTGAATATCAGCCAACTATGGTCAAGTCCGAAAAGACAACGCCTGAATTTGAAAATGGAAAGGAATTATTTCTTTCTGACTGTAATGTTTGTCACAAAAGGCGTGCAATAATTAGTCCTTGGCATATGACAAATGGAATATTAGACGAAATGGGAACTGAATATTTCAAAAAATACATAACAAAGCAAGATTCGCTGATTATTGCAAAGGACTTGTATGCGACACTCATAAAAGAAGAATATGGAAATTTAGGTAATAGTCATAATTTCAACTATTCGGAATCTGAATTGAACGATTTAATTGAATATGTAACAACAGAAAAATAAACACTGCATACAACAATGAACTAAGCTAAATATTTTACTAGATGCTATTTTAAGTTCTGGTGATGGTGAAGAAAAGAAAACAGCTTTTTACGTTATTGAGACTTCGCACGAATATTTTTTACTTAATATTTTAGGCTTTAAGTTTGGTGGTTCACAAAGTCTTATAGAGCACTACGACTATCTTGAAGTTGCCGAAAACGATGCTGGTATTGAAGGATTGTACTATGATGTCAGCCCATGTTTAGATTCACTTTCCAAAACCTTTGGCAATTAGCTGTAATGAATTTAAACTAGTAACTCTTCAACGTTAACCCAAAGGTTAAAAACTGGTCTTCGCGTTTTTGACCTTCTATTACAATACTTTCAAAAGTACGTAAGTAGTTAATCTTAAAGTTGAGGAATTTCCATATTGGGAATTCCAGCCCAAAATCGGCTTGCCAACGGTAATTATCACTTTCCTCTAAAGAAGGTTGTACATAACTCTCATGGCTTAAAATTATTTTGTCTTTAAAAAGATAGTACTTACCGTTGACCCAAATTGTTCCGCGCCAAGTATCAATTTCATTATTACCATCATACGCATTTAGATTAAAATTGGTGTTGTTAAAATTGGTTTGCTCAAACTCGCTGGTTACTGAAAACTTCAACCAATTCTTATCCTTTTTATACACCTGAAAAGTTACACCTCCACCTAACAAGGAACGTGAACTTATTTCGCGTCTGTAATTGGTGCTCAAAAAGCCTAACAACTGAGGATAAATCTTTTTTTCTGGATTAAAGTATAGAAAGTTAAGGCTTAAAAAATCGGCATCTGCTTTTTCTTTTCCGAATTCTTGATACACATATGAATTTTGGGTTTTAACCACCCATTTTTTCAACGGTTTGTATGTAATACCAGATTTTGCTCTAAAGATTAGCGTTTCAACATTACCTGCTTGCCAAAAACCGGTGAGTGATAGGTTGGCTTTAATTTTCAGCGAATCGCTCTCATTAATTTGCCCAAAAAGCAGTATTGGAAACAGAAACAAAAGGTATAATGTCTTTTTAAATAGTAGCTTCATAAGTTTATACGCTTATTTAAGTTTACATGTCACTCTCGGTTTGATTTGCTCGTCAGTTCGAGTGGTTTTTGGTGCGTACTCTGTTTGGTGAGGCAAAACCAAAAATTGTATCGAGAACAGATTCATTATCAAAGACTACCTTCTCGATACAAATTTTTCTCATTTCAGTCGAAAAATCCACTCTAAGTGACGAATTCAATCACAATACGAAGATATTTATTTATCCACTTTTTAGGGCGTAGACCGCTAAAAATCTACGATAACGTTTTCTAAAGTTAGAATTTTATATTTAAGGATGTAACATTTTACAATTATTGCATCTAAAGGAAAATTAAAACTTAAAAAAATCATGAAAATAATTGTATTATTAATTCTATCTACGTTTTTCTCGTTAACATTCACTGCTGAAAAAACACCTAAGCCTATTCATGTAGAAGTCTCAGGTAAAGGAAACCCAATTATTTTTATTCCGGGATTTACGGTGCCTGGTGATGTATGGAATCCAATAGTGAAAGAATTAGAAAAGACTTATGAATGCCATGTAGTTACCTTAGCAGGTTTTGGTGGCAAAGCACCTATTGAATTTCCTTGGTTACCAAAAGTGAATGATGCCCTAAACAACTACATAATAGAAAATGAATTAAACAATGTAACTATAATTGGTCACAGCTTAGGAGGCACTATTGCTACTTGGTTAGCTAGTAGAGAAAACTCTCTTGTTTCTGATATTATATTAGTGGATGCCCTACCAGCTGCTGGAGCTTTAATGATTCCGAATTTTAATCCAGATGACCTTGCTTATGATAGTCCTTATAATAATCAACAGCTTGCTATGAGCGACGAACAATTTGAGCAAATGGCAACAAGCATGTCTCAAGGTATGAGCTTAAACAAGTCTGCACAAGAAAACATCAAAACATGGATATTGACTGCTGATCGTAAAACCTATGTTTATGGCTACACAGATTATCTAAAATTAGACCTTAGAGAAGATTTGAAAAATATATCCATCCCAACAACAATTATTGCAGCAACGAAGCCTTATGGTAAAGATATGGTTACAAAAACCTATAGTGAACAATATGCCAATCTGAAGGATTATAATTTTATTTTAGCGGATGATTGTGCACATTTTGTTATGTTAGACAAACCAGATTGGTTTTTAGATACTGTTAAAACGGTTTTATCATCTAAATAATGAATATAGAAAAAGATTTTACAGCAATCTACAATACGTACGCTCCAAAAATTTATAGGCTTTGTTTGGGTTATGCTTCTGGTGACCGTGACCTCGCCAATGAGTGGCTACAAGAAACCTTTATAAAAGTATGGAATCATAGAAAATCATTTAAAGGAAATGCTTCAGTTGACACTTGGATATACAGAATCGCAGTAAACACGTGTTTGAGTGATTTACGTAAAACCAAAAAAAGCATTCCCATTAATGAAGCTATCTTGAAAGATATTGATAATGAAGAAGACATTCATAGAAATGAATCTAGACTTAAAAAGATGTATAGTTGCATCGATCAACTAACAGCACAAAACAAGGCCTTAATCCTTTTAGAATTAGAAGATTTGCCACAAGTTACAATAGCAGAAACCGTAGGTTTAGCACATGGTACTTTAAGAACACGATTAAGCCGCATTAGAAAATCGCTTTTAAAATGTATTACAAATGGAAAATGATATTTTAAATAATATTTGGAGCAGTCAGGATAAAACAACAGTTAGTAATCCTGAAGCTATTATTAATAAAGCAAAAAAACAACGAAGAAGACAGTATGGCTCAATTTTAATTATGGGCTTAACCGTAATAATACTTATTGGCTTTACCATATTTGTCTCACCAAGTCAGTGGAATAACTTTACTTTAGGATTATTATTGATGATCTCGAGCTTAGTATTTAGGATTACCTTAGAGCTTGGCACAATTTATCTAAAAGATCAAAAACTAATAATATTAGATAACAAATCTTACAAAAGTTATCTAAAAAGGCATTACAAATCACGATTATGGGTGCATTACCTAATAACACCGATCTGCTTAGCAATATACATTTACGGCTTTTATTTGCTCTTGCCTTATTTTAAACGTGAGTTCTCTGAAGGCTTTTATCTCTATATTTTGATTTCGGGTTTTGGATCGATTGCAGGCATAATTGCAATAATCATTTACAGCATCCGAAAAGAATTACGTTTTTTAAATAAGCTAAAAAACAATTAAATTATTCATTTAGTAATTCAGCTATAAAACTCTCAAACTCGTTTTTAAACTCAGTATATTTTTCACCTGTTGCAGGTCCGTTAAACCCTGTGTGTATCTTTCTTACTTTTCCTTTTTTATCAATAAAAATAGAGGTTGGATAAGATAACACATGGTTTAGCATAGGTAATTTTTCTTGTGCCATAACTTTGTCTGCACCACCATATTGTGCTAAAAGTACGGGGTAGTCAATGCCTATTTTACTCTGTAGTCTGTTTATACGACTAAAGGCAGTTTCTTTGTCTTTGGCATACTCAAATGCCAAGGCAATAAATTCTATATCCTTATCCTTATTTGCTTTATAAAAGTCTGCGTAGTATTTGCTTTCATCCAAACAGTTAGGACACCAAGTTCCCATGATTTGCACCACCACAACTTTATCTTTAAATCGGTCATCCTTAAGACCTACCAACTCATCAGAAGTATTAGGAAACACAAAATCTAAACTTTCGTAACCTTCTTTCAGATACGTCAATTCATTGGCACTTGGTAGTTCGTAATCCTCATTACGTTTGGCTTCAAAAGGCTCTTTCCAATGATTTCCAGAATAAAAATAACCATTCATAGTTGAGTCGGTCACTGTAGCTGTAAATAAAAAGGCGTGCGCACCATCAAAGGTTGATAACTTCATGACGTTACCATCCATGACACCTTCCAAATAACGGTAATCGCCAGTTGTAGTTCTAAAAGTACCTGTAACCTTCTGCCCTTCTTGCTTAAAAATGCCTTTTGCTATGTATTCATCTCCTTCAACACCTTTACTAAATACGGTTTCCCAAACACCTCCAATATTAGTACTTGGCTTTTCAGTTGTAGGAAATCTATTTCCTGTATTTAATCTTGCTTCAAAAGTCACTCTTCTATTTCTATCAGGACTTACGTAATAACCTTTAAGTTGTTTTTTGTCTGAAATTTTAGCTACCAAATAATCTTTAAAAACTGGTAAGTTAATATAAATAGAGTCATTCTTGTAATCTATTTCATCAACAGCAATTATTTCTTCAGCATTGAAGATATTTAATATGGTATCAGATTCTACCTCAAACACAAAAGGAATTTCCTTATTATCATGAATTGAAATCCAAGCCCTGTAATTTCCTGTTTCTAATTTACTGGTAATGAAGGTGTTGTTCTTTTTATCGTCTTTACACGAAAATAGAAGGCTTATCATTAAAAGACCAAAAATATATCGCATTGTAGTTAAATTTGTTTTAAGTTCGAAATAACAATAAATCCCTTACATAAAAAAGCATATTCATTTCATTAACATACAAGTATTATTATCTTTGTGGCTTGAATAAAACAGCACATGAAGATATCTTACAACTGGTTAAAACAGTTTATCAATATAGATTGGAACGCCGAAAAAACAGGCGAGTTACTCACGGATCTTGGTCTTGAAATAGAAGGCATAGAAACCTACGAATCTGTAAAAGGTGGCTTAAAAGGTATCGTAGTTGGTGAGGTATTGACTTGCAACCAACACCCAAATGCAGACCGATTAAAAGTAACAACTGTAAATATTGGTGAAGCTGAACCTGTACAAATTGTATGTGGTGCACCTAATGTGGCTGCAGGACAAAAAGTACCTGTCGCTACAATTGGCACAACGCTTTATACTGCTGAAGGTGAAGCCTGGAAAATTAAAAAAGGGAAAATTAGAGGTGAAGAAAGCCACGGAATGATTTGTGCCGAGGACGAATTGGGTCTTGGCGAATCTCATGATGGCATTATGGTACTTGATGCTGACTTAAAAGTTGGCACTCCTGCAGCTGAAGTTTTTGAGATCGAGAATGATGAAGTTTTTGAAATTGGCTTAACTCCAAACCGTGCGGATGCCATGAGTCACTATGGTGTAGCGAGAGATTTAAAAGCTGGATTATTACAAAAAGAAGTTAACCTTGAGCTGATATCTCCTTCGGTAATGTCTTACCATGTAGATACACGTTCATTAAAAGTTGATGTAGAAGTAAAAGACAAAGAAAAGTGTCCACGTTACTGTGGTGTTACAATTTCTGGTGTTAAAGTTGAAGCATCGCCAAGCTGGTTACAAAACCGCTTAAAAGCTATAGGTTTGTCACCTATTAATAACATTGTAGATATTACTAATTATGTTTTACATGAATTAGGACAACCACTACACGCCTTTGATGCTGCAAAAATCACTGGCAACAAGGTTGAAGTAAAAACTTGTAAAGCAGGTACAAAATTTACAACATTAGACGAGATTGTAAGAGAATTACACGAAGACGATTTAATGATTTGTGATGCCGAAAAGCCAATGTGTATTGCTGGTGTTTTTGGTGGTATAGACTCTGGTGTTAACGAGACTACAACCAATATCTTTTTAGAAAGTGCATATTTTGATCCTGTAAGCGTTAGAAAAACAGCTAAGCGTCACGGCCTTAATACAGATGCTTCTTTTAGATTTGAACGTGGTATCGATCCTAACTTTACAAAGTATGCTTTAAAACGTGCTGCACTTTTAATTACCGAAATTGCTGGTGGTGAAATAACAAGTGATATCTCTGACGCCTATCCTAATAAGATTGAAGATTTTCAGGTAGTATTGAGTTTTGATAATGCCAAGCGATTAATCGGTCAAGAAATTCCAAAAGAAACTATAAAAAGCATTTTAACCTCTTTAGACATTAAAATTAATAATGTTACTGAAGCTGGTTTAGGGCTCACTGTACCGTCTTTTAGAAATGACGTACAGCGCGAAGCTGATGTTATTGAAGAAATTCTAAGAGTTTACGGTTACAATAATATAAAAACTACTGAAAAGCTAAACGCTTCTATCTCTAACACATCGCGTTTTGAAGATTATAAACTTCAAAATGTCATTGGCAATCAGTTAGCCTCTCAAGGCTTCTTTGAGATTATGACTAACTCATTAACATCTCCAAAATATATTGAGCTAAGTGAGCAATTGAATGCAGACCATAACGTAAAAATGCTAAATCCATTAAGTAATGATTTAGAAGTTATGCGACAATCCTTATTATTTTCTGGATTAGAAGCTGTTTCGCACAATATCAATAGAAAACGTGATGACCTTAAGTTGTTTGAATTTGGTAAAACTTACCATAGTTTTCCAAAAAAGAACTACAATATTGAAGAATCTGGCAATAAATACTCAGAAGGTCGCGAAGAACATAAACATCTTGCACTTTTTGTAACCGGAAATAAAGCACAAGAGCGTTGGAATACACAAGCTACACCTAGTGATTTCTTTTACTTAAAAGGTACTATTGAAACTGTATTAGAGCGTTTAGGCTTAAACCGACTAAAATCAGAACCTCATAAAACCAATATTCTTAGCGAAGGTATGAGTCTTTCTATTGGTAAGAAAACTTTGGTTGAATTTGGTTTGGTTAAAAAATCTGTTTTAAAGCATTTTGGCATTTCTCAAAACGTATTATTTGCTGATTTTAATTGGGATAATGTTTTAGACATGGCACAACACAACAAAATTAAATTTACTGCCATACCTAAGTATCCAGAAGTTCGTAGAGATTTTGCGTTGCTACTAGACAATAGCGTTACATTTGACGATATCTATACGATTGCCAAGCAAACCGAAAAACAATTGCTTAAAGCTGTAAATCTGTTTGATGTTTATGAGGGTAAAAATTTACCTACTGGCAAGAAGAGCTATGCAGTAAGCTTTACGTTACAAGACAAAAACAAAACGCTTAACGATAAGCAAATCGATAGAATAATGAATAAGCTTCAATCTAATTTTGAGAATAAGCTTGGTGCTGAGTTGAGATAAAAAAATTAAACAATATAGAGAAAAAGCCCTCTGAAGTTTTTCAGAGGGCTTTTTTACTTATTCTGGCCTTGAAAGAGTCATATTACCATTACATATTGTATTAGTATCAGTAAAACCAGGTCCATTATCAATAAACAATTGGTAACTGAAATTTCCTAAAAAATTTCCAGCACTCTCGTTCCATGTGCCGTTAAAAGAAAAATTTCGGTAGCCTGTATCACCTGCAAAATTTGTAACATTTGTATTAATAACAACATTTAAAATTCCCGTGTCACTAGAATACTCATAAGTACTTTCTGAGATGGTATCCCATGAATGAATAAAATCATCAATATTTATTGTACCTGAGTTTTCGGCAGTTGACTCAAAGATTAACTGTCTATTATTATAAAAATTCCCTGAAGAACAAGGACTTATAAATGATGTTGACCATGCACCTTCAAGATTAAAATCACATTCAATTATATCGTTATCTGTTTTTTCAAAACAGAATTCAATTTCAGACTCATAAGTTGCAATATCGACAACATCAAAAAACAATAACGCCCCATTTTCGAGATTTCCCATAATAGATAAAGCTTTAATAGTATTATTAAAGGCCTGAGATCCAATAGAGTAATTTCCAGGACAATTATCAATCAAGCTGAATAATTCATTACTCTCGTTACCTATAAATGAAATTAATTGAGACATTGCTTGAGATGTTGTAAGACTATTATTGGTGAGTTGCTGAATAATTAAATTTGTATTATTCCAAAAAAATGTTCCCACCGTAATTCCACATTCAGCATTTTTTATCAGTTTACCTAAGGTAGTAGAAACGATTCCAACAATTGAAGATGTTATTTTTGCTCCGTTTCTCCAGACAGCCTTACCGGACCATGTATTAGCATGTAAAGTATATAGTTGATTAGTAGAAGGAACTGGGAATTCTATTTCTTGCGGTGTGAATAAATCAAAATTTCCAGTTACAACATTTGAAACAGTAGACCAAGAAAAAATTTCTTTGTTTATACCATCAACTAAATACTCATCACCAATTGGCTGACTATTTTCATCAAATAATTGTATTGAATAGGACATACTGCTTTTTGTGTTTTTAACCTTGATATTGTTATTTTCAGTCAACATTACCAATGGTAGTTTTTCAATTTCAATACTTTCAGATAAAATAATATCCTGAAAATTTCCAATAGCTTGAGTTATACTTTCACTGGCAAGTGGATCTAATTCACCTGAATTAATACCTTGAATAATTAAATTATGGTAATTTTCAAATTCTGGCAATAATGATATTTCTGTGTAAGCTTCTTGCCTTGCTTCAACTGAAAGGTTCATAACCCAAGGGTGTAACATAGCTAAACTTTGTGCGGTTGTTTTAGAATCTAAAACAACTTCTTCTGTTGTACTTGGATTAACCAAGTTAAGTAATACTATATTACCTTCACTATTAGTTGCATATACCATCTCAATGGCATTTTCATCAAATATTCTAACGGTTGTTTGACCTTCTTCATTGTGATTATTTAGTGTAAATAGAGATGAAACTGTTAGCTCTGAAACATCAAAGTTTGAATCTTCAGGTAAAGTAATTGTTACATTAACATCTTTTGTTTCAATATTCCCATTTTCTGTAGAATTAGAGTTATCGTCTTTCTCACAACTTGTTATAAAAAAGAGTAGTACTGTAATTAAAAGTATTTTTTTCATTGTATATCTTGTATTGGTTAATAGCTATTCAAAACTAAATACCTCAACCAACAAATAAAATACCCATTAAACGGTAATTTTAAAAAGGGGAGAATCAAAAAACATTATCATTTTATTTACACTTTTCAGTATTGCTTTTTTTATTTTTAACAAAAATTAAAAACTCAAAACCATGGCAAACGTAACACTAGGCGGCACACCTGTAGAAACTATAGGAAATTTACCAGAAGTTGGTAGCAAAGCTCCGGATTTTAAGCTTACAGATATAAAATTAAAAGATAAAAGCGCATCTGATTATAAAGGGAATAGATTAGTCTTGAATATCTTTCCAAGTGTAGATACTGGTACCTGCGCTCAATCGGTAAGAACCTTTAACGAAAAAGCAGGTCAGTTAGAAAACACTAAAGTACTTTGCATTTCTAAAGATTTACCATTTGCAATGGCACGTTTTTGTGGTGCTGAAGGCTTAGATAACGTCGTAAGCTTATCGGATTACAAAACAGGTCAGTTCGGAAAAGATTACGGTTTAGCATTTTCAAATGGTGCTTTTGAAACATTATTATCTAGATGTGTTGTTGTTATTGACACTGATGGTACTATATTACACACAGAACAAGTTTCTGAAATTGCAGACGAGCCAGATTACGCTAATGCTTTAGCCAGCTTATCTTAGTTAATTAGATGCAACAAAACAAAGAGTCATTTATAGTTAATAGACTAAAAAGTGTTGGCTTTGCTTTTAAAGGAATGCTTATTCTTATTAAAACCGAAGCCAGCATTAAAATTCAGGTCTTTATTGCTATTGTAGTTACCATCGCTGGCTTTTATTTTCATATTTCTACAACAGAATGGATGATTCAAATTGCTATGATTGGCTTGGTAATGAGTGTAGAAGGTGTGAATACTGCTGTAGAATACATTGCAGATTTTATTCACCCAGATCATCATCCTAAGATTGGGCTTATTAAAGACGTTTCGGCTGGTGCTGTTTTTATTGCCTCAATTGTTGCTGTAGTTATTGCTGGTATTATCTATCTACCGAAAATTTTTTAATACCAAACTAAAGCTTTATTACGTTACATGATTGAATACTTAATAAGTCTTAGACAAATGTCATGCAATAAAATGAAGCTATTTTTTATTTCACTTTTCTTTTTTCTACTTCAAACTAGCTGTAATAACAAGCCCAAAGAAATATTATCAGTTGTTGATACAAATACTAAAACTGAAGCAAAAACTAAGATTGAAAAAAAAAACATACCAAAAGACACTCTTAACATTACTTCTGATTTTGTTCTTGGTAAATTTGATTACAAATCAGATTCTACCTTTGTAAAGGTTGAAAGCAGATATTCAGTAAAAGAAATTTATCTTAACCACTTAGTGTATCAAGCTTTTTTAAAAATGGCTAAAGCTGCTAAAAAAGATAGCATTGATTTAAAGATTATATCTGGCACACGAAATTTCTATGAACAAAAAGCGATTTGGAATCGAAAATGGAACAAATACGATAATATAGACCCAATTAATAGAGCTAAAAAAATATTAGAATATAGCTCTATGCCTTCAACATCTAGACATCATTGGGGCACAGATATAGATTTGAATAGTTTAAATAATTCGTATTTTAACACCGGAAAAGGTTTAAAAGCCTACACATGGTTAAAAGGGCATGCCAACAATTTTGGGTTTTATCAAGTTTATACCAATAAAAATAATGGAAGAACAGGATATAATGAAGAAAAATGGCATTGGTCTTTTGTACCTTTGGCAAGTAAATATTTAGAGTTTTATAATTCTAATATAAAAACAGAAGACATTTCTGGGTTTGAGGGATCACAACTTGCTAAAGATCTTCGTATTATCGAAGATTTTGTTAATGGGATTCCAAATGAGATAAAAAAATATAAAAAACAATATACGCCTTAAAGGTATTGAGGTAGCTACCGATTCTATTCGGCATAACATGGCAAAAAAGACAACTAAAAAGAAAAATACAACCAAGGCAAAGGCAAAAAAGGCATTTAAAAAACCGTCTTTTACACTATCTAATCAGCAAAAATTAATCTTTGGAAGTTTACTGATTATTCTGGGTGTACTTTTATTTATTTCCTTTTTGTCTTTCATATTCACAGGAAAAGAAGATCAAAGTGCTTTAAGTAATTTTCCAGAACGTTCAGAGGCTTATAAAAATTGGGCAAGCCAGTTAGGTGCTTGGGTTAGCGAATTATTTATAAGTAAAGGTTTTGGTATACCATCTTTTATTTTTTCTGGTTTAATTTTTCTTTCTGGAGTTTATATAACACTTAATCTCAATAAAGCAAAGCTGAGAAAGCATTGGATTTGGGGAACATTAATCGTAATTTGGTTATCAATTTTCTTTGGTTTCTTTACTCATAAATTCGATATCCTTGGCGGTACTATTGGTTTTGAAATGAATCATTTCTTTCAGGATTATATTGGCAAAATTGGAACTGCCTTATTACTTCTCTTTGGGCTTATCGCCTATTTGGCTTTAAGATTTAAAGTTACTGGAGATACATTTGTTAAACTGTTTAGCAATGCAAAAAAGGATTTTCAGAATGACATGAACCCTAATGCCAAAGATGATTCACAAACAGCCATTGTAGATAATAGTCTTACCGAAGAAGCTGAAGCTATTAAATCTGCTTTCGAGATTTCTCTTGATAAACCAGAACCTACAATTAGCAACCATTCTAAACCAAAAGAAGACAAAAAGCCATTAAATATTGAAGTTGAGCCTAAACTTAAAGAGGATCCAGAATTAGAATCAGAGCTTAAGGTTGAAGTTGAAACAGTAGAAGAAGAGAAATCTGAAACTGATAATCTGGCTGACAAACTTGTTGAAGATTTTGGGCAATTTGACCCAACTTTAGAGTTAAGCAACTACCAGTTTCCGCATTTAGATTTATTAAAGAAATACGATAACGAAGGGATTTCTATAGATCAGGAAGAACTTGAGGAAAACAAAAACCGAATTGTAGAAACACTAAGCAACTACAAAATTGGTATTACCAGTATAAAGGCAACTATTGGTCCTACAGTTACATTATACGAAATTGTACCAGATGCTGGTATTAGAATTTCAAAAATTAAAAACCTTGAAGATGACATCGCTCTATCACTTGCAGCTTTAGGTATTAGAATTATTGCACCAATTCCTGGCAAAGGTACTATCGGTATAGAGGTGCCGAATAAGAAGTCTACCATAGTTTCTATGCGTTCTGTAATTGCATCGCAAAAGTTTCAGCAATCTAAAATGCAATTGCCTATTGCTTTTGGTAAAACCATTAGCAATGAAACCTTTGTGGTAGATTTAGCAAAAATGCCTCACTTACTTATGGCTGGTGCAACAGGACAAGGTAAATCGGTTGGTCTAAATGCGGTTTTAACTTCATTATTATACAAAAAACATCCTGCTGAAGTAAAATTTGTATTAGTTGACCCAAAGAAAGTAGAGTTAACGCTTTTCAACAAAATAGAGCGTCATTACTTAGCCAAACTACCAGACAGTGAAGATGCCATTATCACAGATAACACTAAAGTAATCAACACATTAAACTCACTTTGTATAGAGATGGACAACCGTTACGAAATGCTAAAAAATGCATTTTGTAGAAACATTGCTGAGTATAACGCTAAGTTTAAAGCCAGAAAATTAAATCCTAATGACGGTCACCAATTTTTACCATACATTGTTTTGGTGGTTGATGAGTTTGCAGATTTAATTATGACAGCTGGTAAAGAAGTAGAAACACCAATTGCCAGATTGGCACAATTGGCGCGTGCTATAGGTATTCATCTTATCATTGCAACACAACGCCCTTCGGTAAATGTAATTACGGGTATTATTAAGGCTAACTTCCCAGCGCGTATAGCATTTAGAGTTACTAGTAAAATAGACTCGCGTACCATTTTAGATGGTTCTGGCGCTGATCAGCTTATTGGTCGTGGAGATATGCTCTACACACAAGGTAACGATCTTATTCGTCTACAATGTGCTTTTGTTGATACACCAGAAGTTGAAAAAATAACCGAATTTATAGGCTCGCAAAAAGCCTATCCAGATGCACATTTGCTACCAGAATATGTTGGTGAAGAAGGTGGCACAAATCTTGATATAGATATTTCAGACAGAGATAAGTTGTTTAGAGAAGCTGCCGAAATTATTGTAACAGCACAGCAAGGATCAGCTTCACTATTACAACGAAAACTAAAATTAGGTTACAACAGAGCTGGTAGAATTATAGACCAGTTAGAAGCTGCAGGCATTGTAGGTCCTTTTGAAGGTAGTAAAGCAAGACAGGTTTTAGTACCAGATTTAGTAGCTCTTGATCAATTATTAGAAAATGAACAACAATAACATACTTACATAAAATGAGACAATTATTAATTTTAGCATTTATTACTTTAGGTTTTACAGGTTTTGCACAAAATGATGCAAAAGCAGAAACACTATTAACAGAAGTAAGTAATAAAATAAAAGGCTATAAAAACATATCTATTGACTTTAAATACGAACTGAACAACGTTAATGAGGAAAACATGAGCCAAGAAACCCGTGGAGATGTTGTTATTGAAGGCGAAAAATATAAACTTAATATATTAGGAGTAACAAGAATATTTGATGGCAAAACACTTTACACCATAAGCCCTGAAGATGAAGAAGTTACAATCTCTTCAGATAACACTGACGAAGAAGGCACTATTACTCCAAGTAAGATGTTATCATTTTACGAAGATGGCTATTCATACAAAATGGATATTATCCAGAATGTACAAGGAAGAAAAATTCAGTACGTAAAATTGAGTCCTATGGATACAAATTCAGAAATAAAGCATGTCTTATTGGGCATTGATGCTACTACGAAGCATATATACAATCTTATTGAAGTTGGTAAAAACGGAACAAAAACAACATTAACTGTTAATTCTTTTCAAACCGACCAACCTATCTCAGAAACCTTGTTTACTTTTGATGAAAGTAAATACGCAGATTACTTTATCAATAGAATAGACTAAGGTTTTTAATACTTAATGTGTGAAAATATTAGATAGGTACATACTTATCACATTTTTAAGGACGTTTTTTAGCGTCTTTATTATATTCATGTTCATCTTTGTACTTCAAGGTGTATGGCTTTATATATCAGAACTTGCAGGTAAAGATTTGGATGTTTCGGTAACAGTAAAGTTTATTCTTTATTATATGCCAAAACTTATTCCTTTGGTTGTGCCTCTAACCATATTATTATCATCAATAATGGTTTTTGGAAACTTTGCCGAGAACTATGAGTTTGCTGCCATGAAATCTACAGGTATCTCATTACAGCGAGCAATGCGCAGTCTGAGTGTGTTTATTGTTGGGCTTGGTATTGCTTGTTTCTTTTTTGCAAATAATGTTATTCCTTGGGGAGAGTATAACTTTTACAACCTAAGACGAAATATCGCTAAAGTGAAGCCTGCATTAGCCATAGCTGAAGGCCAGTTTAACGAGATTGGAAATATAAACATCAAGGTTGATAAAAAAACTGGTGAGAGAGGTCAATATTTAGAAAATGTAATTATACACGACAAGAGTTCTGTAAGACGTGGAAACTACAAAGTCATAATATCTGAAAAAGGTGAGTTAAAAAGTAGCGAAGACTCTAATATATTACAGTTAGAACTAATTAATGGTAACTATTACGAAGAAATAATAGATAAAGATAACCGTAGGAACATGAATAGACCTCATGCCAAAAGTTACTTTGATAGTTATACAATTAATATAGATTTAGAAATTCTAAATGATGAAGACCTTGATGAAAAAAATTACAAAGGAAAACACTCAATGCTAAATATTGAGCAGCTTAATTACACTATAGATAGCTTAAAAGGTCAACGAAAAGAGGATTACAAGTCTTTATCAAATACATTGTATAACAGAACTACTTATGCAGCTTTAAATCTGAATATTGATACCAAAAAGGATTCATTATTTAATGGTAATATCTTAGATTTATTTCCCACGAGTAAGAAAGGACAGATTATTAATCTTGCTTTAAATTCTGCTAACAGTACAAATCAAATAATTGACTCTAACAAAAAAAACTTTGAAACTAAAGCTATTTGGCTGAACAAACACATTATAGCTTTTCACGATAAATTTGTTTTGGCAATTGCCTGTATCATCTTATTTTTTGTAGGTGCACCTCTTGGAGCTCTCATTAGAAAAGGTGGTTTAGGTTTGCCAATAGTCATTGCTGTTGTCCTATTCTTAACCTATCATTTCTTTGGCATATTTGCCAAAAACAGTGCAGAAAAAGGAAGTTTTAGTCCTATAATTGGTTCGTGGTTATCAACCGCTGTTATGCTTCCATTGAGTATTTATTTAACAACAAGAGCAACTAATGACAAAGGAGTTTTTCAGTTTGATGCAATACTAGTTCCTCTAAAAAGATTATTTACACCTAAAAATAAATTGCAGCTTTCGGAGAGCGAAACTAAATCTTATAACTATTACAAGAAGTATACAGTAGAAGAATTAGTAGGAGTGATAAAAGAACAAGGAGAATTTGATCTTGACAAAAAACCTAAAGAAATAGCATTGCACAACCTCTTAAATAGAAATATTCCTTTAGAAAATTTACAAAAAGAAGGTTTAGAAGTGGATGAGAAACTTATAAAAGGTAAGTCGTTATTAAAAGATTATAAAGATTACTCTAAAACAAGCCTTGTTAGTTTTCTCATTGGAGGTGCTTTGCTCGGATTGCACTTTATCTGTAAAAACAATAAATTACCAGAGGTGGCTGATGCAGCATTAAGCTTAAGTATAATTGCCTTCATATTCTTTGCCATTTATGTTGTCGTAGATGCTTATGTATACTCTAAATTCTACACCACCATTGGTCAGAAAGATAAAAGAATTAATCCTGTGGTTTTAATTCTATCGCTTCCACTCTATCCTTTAAAATATATTATTCTTAGAAATAAGATTACTTACGACTTCTATCAAAGTTGTATTCATAACATTAAATAACCGTATCTTTGCATAACTAAATTCTTAGGTTATGAATATTGCTATGGACACAAATACTAAGTTAAATACCATCGAAGAAGCCATTGAGGACATTCGTCAAGGCAAAGTAATTATAGTTGTTGATGATGAAAATCGTGAAAACGAAGGAGACTTTTTAGCTGCTGCCGAAATGGTAACTCCAGAGATGATCAACTTTATGGCAACTCATGGCAGAGGGTTAATTTGTGCGCCTCTTACAGAGCATCGCTGTGAAGAATTAGAACTTAACATGATGGTAAGAAATAACACAGACCCAATGGAAACAGCTTTCACGGTTTCTGTAGATCTACGGGGCAATGGTGTTAGCACTGGTATCTCTGCAAGTGATAGAGCAAAGACCATAAAGTCTTTAGTTAACAAAGACACAAGGCCTTTTGAGTTAGCAAGACCTGGTCACATATTTCCCTTAGTTGCTAAAGAAGGTGGTGTACTGAGACGTACAGGACATACTGAAGCAGCAATAGATTTTGCACGTTTAGCTGGTTTTGAACCTGCTGGTGTTATTGTAGAAATTATGAATGAAGATGGCACCATGGCAAGATTACCTCAGCTTATGGAAGTTGCTAAAAAATTTGACTTAAAAATTGTATCTATTGAAGATTTAGTTGCTTACCGCATGGAGTATGATTCTTTAATAGAAAAGAGAGAAGACTTTAATATAGAGACACGTTTTGGTAAATTTAGGCTGAGAGCATATCTACAAACAACCAACAATCAAGTTCATATTGCATTAACTAAGGGCACATGGAAATCTGACGAAACAGTATTAACGCGTGTTAACTCTACTCTTGTTAATAATGACATTCTTGGTACACTAACAAACAATGCTGACCAAAAGTTAGATGATATGTTTAACGCTATTAACACAGAAGGAAAAGGTGCTATTATATTTATTAATCAGCAAGCTGAATCTATGAATTTGTTATCGCGTTTATCTGTTCTAAAAGAAAGTCAAGAAGAAGGCAAATTGGTAAAAGCACCAAGAATTTCTATGGACTCTAAAGACTTTGGTATTGGAGCTCAAATCCTACACGATTTAAAAATTAGCAAAATAAACCTTTTATCTAACAGCTTACAGACCAAACGTGTTGGCATGATTGGTTATGGACTGGAGATAGTAGACTACGTTAACTACTAATTAACCATTATTCGCTTTGTAACTATACGATTGCCAGATGTTATCTTAAGCATGTAAATTCCATGGTTTAATTGACTTACATCTAATGCATTAGTATTTGATTTTTTCTCAACAATGCGTTGTCCATAGGTATTATAAAGCGCTATACTACTTATTTCAACATTGCTACCAATATTAACTGTACTCGAAACAGGGTTTGGATAAACAGAAAATTCCTCTTGAGCTATTTCTTCTAGACCAAGAGATGTATTCTGATAGACCCTTACATAATCTATTACCATTTCGCTTTGTGAAAATGATGGATCTATACTACCTGCTGTTCCTCCCATTGCTATATTAAGAAGTAGATACTGATCTTCATCAAAAGGCCAAGTACTTGCATCTTTAAGAGCTGGATTGTAAGTATAAAATCCTACTCCATCTATTAAAAACGTAATCTGATTTGGTGACCAGTTCATGGAATACACATGAAAATCGTTGGCAACATCATTCAAAATAAAGGACTGGTAATTAATTGTACTTCCAAAGCTAGATGGCGTATGTATGGCACTACTTACATGGTTTACTGGTCCTAATCCATGCTCCATAATGTCTATTTCTCCACAAGCTGGCCACCCTGTAGTACCAAAACCCTGTGTTTGCCAATATGCGCCTGCTTCATTAATATTCTTGCCCAAAGTCCAAATTGCTGGCCATGTACCATCACCTTCTGGCAACTTAGCCCTTACATCTACTCTACCATAGGTAAATGCGAATTTAGAATTTAAACGTGCTGATGTATATTGCTTAGTTTCTCCTTGGTCTGTGAAATTCTCTTTTATAGCCACAATATTTAAAAATCCATTTTCTACATACGAATTCTCAATACGGTTGGTGTAATGCTGTTGCTCACCATTAAACCAACTACCACCAGCTGGTAACTGTGTTTGATGAAACCATTTGCTAGTGTCTACTGCTCCATTGTTGTCAAACTCATCAGCCCATACTAAATCTTCATAAATAACATCTAACTCATGAGGATCTGTAGCCTCTGAACCATCATTAATATCATCTATAAGATATGTGCCTGGCGTCATAGTTCCACCATCAATAAAAATTACAAGTCTAGAGTATGTTCCCATAGAATTTATAGAAGATCCATTGCCGCTTAAGATAGCATTTGAAAAATCGAAAGATAAATCGTAAGACCAACCAGATCCTGAATTAGTCTGAACCACTTCTACATCTGGCTCTGTACCATTCTCTAATTTCACCATAATGGTATGCATATTAGGATCGAACTGATAAAAGGACAAGGTTATCACCTGTTCTGAAGCCAAGTCCATTGGATTCGACAAGTCTAAATAAAAACCTTGCCAATCCTGTGAGCCATCATTAAAAAATTGACCGACATCATTGCTAGGATTTGTTGGGTCTACATTAAATGCAAATCCACTATTAGCAAAAGCAGTAAACTGATGAGCCTGTTGAGAAAAATCAATTGGTGTTTGTTGAGAAAACGATTGCTTAGTACCAATTAATATAAATAGTGTTATAATGTAAAACTGCTTCATACTTTTAATTTTCCTAAAAATATGAAACAGTTTACAGTTAACTTTAAAATCTACCTATACAATGACTATACAGCATTATTTAAATCCTATATATTCTGCTTCAGCATCTAAAATACTTTTTACATATAGCTTATATTCAGTATAATCTTCTGGACTAATATTATCTAAAGATGTTTTACATTTTATTGATACTGTTAACTTGTTAGGTTGAGGGTTTTCATAAGTTATACTATAAGAATGCTCTTTGAATGTAAATGATTTACTTTCTGGTATCTCAACGAATGATTGTGATTCGTCCAAATCAATTATATAATCCGTAACATAGTTATCAACATACTCATATTGTATGTAATCAATAGGGAAATTTCTTTCTTCTAATTGAATAATTGAGCTTTCATAAGGATGTGTTATAATAGGCAGTTGTAGAATTTTTATAGACCCAATACTGTTAAGTTTTTTATTAATAGTAAGGTCTGATTTAAATGAAACAGTTTCTCCCTCATTAGAGTTTGAAATATCACTAACCTTATTTAGATTAAAATCGTCTACTAATTTACCTTTATAATCTTCAAGTATAGATTTTCTTATAACCTCAGGATTTGGCTCATCAAACACTTGATTGTAATAGGAAGTATTATGTCCTTTTACATTTGTATTTATCAAAAGGTTCATGTCTTTTTCTGAAATATTTAAGGTAACTACATTTTTTATTTCAGAGAAATCTCTATTAACATTATCTAGATGTATAAGATTATACTTTTTTGAATTATCTTCAGAATCAAAAGGTATTTCCAGTGCTGTAGCACCTCTTAAACTAGTAGGTAATGATTTGTAAGGTAAATATTTATCTGTTAGTTCTAAAAACTGCTCTTTTCCATCTATAAAAACTTTAACAATACAATGATTAAAATCGGTACTTGGTAAAACCAAATTATTTCTACCATAATCTGATGTAAGAACTAGTACAAGATTAGATTTAAGACCTGCCATTTTCGCCATGGTAATATACAACGTTGAGAAATCTTTACAATCACCTAGCTTCGTATTAATTGTCTTAGCAGGTTTTTGAGGAATAAATCCACTTTGTCTAAAACTTACATAACTATAATTAAAACTTTTAGCTACATAATTATAAATAATCTTTGCTCTTTGGTCTTCACTTAGATTTTCATGACCATTAGGAAACAATTTTTTAAACTCTGCTTTTACTAAATCATTTATTTCTATTCTCGATCTCACCAAATCCGAATACCATTCTGATACATCATCCCATTCTTGTATTGTACTAAAATGTAGGTACCCAACAGCATCAACTGTGTTTGGCATATAATCTTCAGCATACGGTAAAGTTTCAGGATTATTTACATCCCATTGATAAAGTGTATATTTATCTTTTTTCTTAATTGTTGGTTTTAAATCACCATTAATAAACTCATAATTAATTTTGGTAGTATTAGGCACTAACACCTTGGCAGATGACTTTACTATTGGATGAAATGAGTAAAATTGATATTTATCTGAGATATCCTTGTAAAATCGTCCAGATGTAGACCTAGTACCTTCATAATCAATATAAACTACATCACCAATACTTATATCTGTAAATACCAAAGATGAGCCTCTCCTATCTGCTGGCACTATACTACCACTAGGTTTTATTAATTCAGACTTTGAAATATTATAAGACCCTGTTAGCCCTAGGTTATATTCTTTAAAAGTTTCTACTCCATTATTAGAAGTTATTTCATAAACATATATATAGCGATATTTAAATCCACCTTCTTCGTATATCTCAACATTACTATCATCTAAAAGAATATTAAAACCATAGTTATTCTTAGTAATTTTATTTCTGTGCTTATCTACAAAAGCATAAACATCTTCAATAATAAGGTCTTTAATAATATCTTCCTTTTTAGAAAGATCAGTTATCTTTTTTCTAAGACCAGAGTCAGCACTGTTATGTTCTAACGCTTGTCTATAATATTTAAGTGCTTCTTTATTTTTATCTAGCTGTCTCAATATATCTCCCTTATATTCCATAGCGACAAAACTATAAGGATAATTCTCCAATAATTGATCTACATAAGGCAATGCTTCTTTATATCTTTGATATTCTATTAGCTTATCTACTATTCGTTTTATGTAAGCATTATCAGTTTTTAATTCATCATAGTATTTAGTGATTAGATCTACACATCTATCTTTCTGATTTCTATCTTCGTAATATCTAATGAGCATATTTTCCGCTCTTATAGAAAATGTTTTTGATATCATATCCTCTAGCAGTTTAACTGTTTTATCCTGATCTTGAAAAATCTGATCATAGAGTGGAATAAAAGTGAGATTAAACTTTTGGTTCCCTATCGAATTTTTGTTAATAGCATCTAGGGTCTTTTGCAATTCTACAATGTTTTCCTTTCTAGCATAATAAAAGAAATCTGCTGATGCATGAATTAGTTTCGAATCAAATGCCTTTTTAAGTTTAGCGATATAATCCTCAAAATCCGTCATACTCATTCTTAATAATTCGTTATAATCACCTATTTTATTAAGGATTGGCAGGTAGTATTCCGGATCATCTCTTTCGATATTTTCATTTATTTCATTAATAGAAGTTGAGTCGCCTTCTAATTTATAGGTAGTAATAAGTGCTTTTCTTAAAAAAGAACTTTGAGGGTATTCTTCATAAAATGGCTGAATTACAGCTCTTGCTTCGTCGTACTTTGAGTTTCTTATGTAAGTGTTAAATAGAGCATAACTATAGAAGAAATCTTCTGGATTTTGCTTGACTTTTACTTTAAAAAAGCTTTCAAAATCATTTTCCTTTTCCTCTGGGTTTAATTGATCTAAACTCGATGAATTGTAAGCGACAGGTTGGCTCGAAACTATAAAATTGTCTAAAGGAGCTTTGTTCTCATCTAAAATTGAAAGCATAAAATAGGAAGTAGAAGTACTTTCCGCAGATTTTATTAAAAGTCGGTTTGTACCTTTGGGTAAATTAACTTTGAGCTCATAACCGTTAAGGTCTGTATTGACATCTTTATCATTTTTGAAAATTTCAATATCATTTAAAAATATTTTAAATGCGGATCCACTACCTAGTCTTAAAGTAACACGTTGATCTATGGAAGATGTAATAAATGTCTGAGCATAATGGACACCTGATCCATATTCAACATGATTTTCATAAAATTGATACGCTTCTTTTTTGCCAATACCTGGATACCATTTTAAAGAACCATTACTTCTTGCGTCAAAAACTTTATCATTGCTTGCCTCTGTCTCAGGTTCATGAAATTTATCAATACCACTTTTGTTCATATTCTCAAAAGCACCACAGTATTGCCAGTCCTTAATACTGTTAATCTGAGCATTTTGTTGATAATAAGATTCCCAGTCATTAAAATGGCGTCTCTCTGCTGATCTTAGATAAACTAAGGCATCTACTAAATCAATATTTTCAACTTTATCTGGAGTAATTTTATTTATTGCTTCTACAATATGGTCATTAAATCCATCCCCTAAATAATCATCAAAAATGAATGGGTTACTCCAAAAAGCGAATAGATAATGTTCAAAATCGTCTTGTTTTAAAAATTTTTCAATAAAATCTTTGTTTTTTTCTAACTGACCTAGTTCTATTCTAGAAATCTCGTTGAGGATTAACCACTCCGTTGAATTGTCCTTTTTTTTATTTAGTATTTTAAACGCTTCTTCTCTATTGTTTTTTAAAAGATTGTCCCAAAAGTCTACATAGTTGCTTTGTGCTGTTAAGAAAAATGTAGAAAATAAAAATACAGCAATTAAAAAAAATAATTTCTTCATTAAGTTGAATGATTTAGTAATTAGATTGATTTAATAATTTGCACCATCTTTTCGGCACGTTGTCTAACCTCTTCCTCTGTCCAAGACAGTTTTATTAAACAAGAGATGTTTCTTGCAATGTAAGCATCAGACTGCTCAAAAGTCTTAGTTTTTAAATACTGAAGTCCATCTTTAACTTCCTTTGAAATTGGATATAATGATTTAAGTTCTTTAAGATGATCCCATTTTCTAATATAATGCCAATTGTTATCGTAATAATGAAAACAAGCATCTATACCATTGTCTTTGAAACCTTGAGATACTTTTCGTGCAGATTCTAAATCTGGTAAAAAGAAATTTAAAAAGGCATAGCTCTCTTCACCTCCTTCAGGGACTGTTCTAAAGGTAACTTCTGGAATATGAGATAATACTTCTCTTATTATCGAATAGTTTCGTTTTTGAATAGCAATAAACTCTGGTAATCGTCTTACTTGTGCTAGGCCAACAGCTGCATTTAGTTCTGATATTCTAAAATTATAGCCTAAAAAAGGATGTGTTTCTGCACCTCTATCATTTCCTAGATGGTCATGACCATGATCTGAAAAATGGTCGGCATTAGTATAATAGTCTTCATTATTAGTTACTACAGCCCCTCCTTCACCACAGGTAATAGTTTTTACGAAATCGAACGAGAAACAGCCTAAATCAGCTACACTCCCAAGTGGCTTACCTTTATAACTTCCGCCAATGGCTTGACACGCATCTTCTACAAATATTAGATTATGCTTGTTACAAATTACTTTCAGTGCATCCATATTACCCATACTTCCACACATTTGCACTAGCATAACTGCTTTTGTTTTAGGAGTAATAGCATCTTCAACTGCTTTTGGGTCAAGAGTTAAAGTATCGTCAATATCTACTAATACAGGAATTGCACCGAGCATCATTATTGCTTCAAAACTTGCTACAAAGGTAAACGTTGGCATAATCACTTCATCACCAGCACCTACTCCAGCAGAAGCCAAGGCTACCGAAACAGCGGCTGTTCCACTCGATACCAACTGAACATAATTAGAATCAAAGGTTTTGGCAAGCTCTTGTTCAAGTTCTTTGGCTTTCCAATGACCATTTCGCATACCGTCAAATCCATAGCGCATTAAGACTCCATTATCTAAAACATCATTAACTTCTTTACGTTCTAAGTTACCAAATAACTCAAATCCAGGCATAAATTTTTTGATTTTAATTTAAACAAATATAAACTTTTGAAGCACTTTAAAAAGCCTAATTATAACTCAATAATGGTTTTTGACAATGGTAATCGCACTTTTTTGAGACTAGCAAACATATCATCATCTGCTCTATATCCAACCGGAAATAAAAGCACTGAAGTAAGTCCATATTTATCTAGCTCTAAAACATTATCAATCTTCTCTGGAATAAAACCTTCCATAGGACAGCTATCAATTTGCTCTACCGCACAAACTGTCATTAAATTACCCAGTGTAATATAAGCTTGTCTAGTAGCCCAATCATTTTTTTTATCAACAGTCATATTTTGGATAGTAGATTTAAGACTGTCTTTAAATGGATTTAAAATTTCCTCTGGTGTTTGTCTAATATTTTTTATAGTATCAAAATGAGTGTCAACATCATCTTCGTTAATTTCATTTTGAATACAAATGACTAATAAATGTGATGCATCAACTACTTGACGTTGTCCATAAGAATGTTTCACCAACTGCTCCCTCAAAATTTTATCCTCAACAATGACCAATTTTAGAGTTTGTAAGCCATAAGATAATGCGGTAAGATTAAATGCCTCTTTTAAAGTTTTTATCTGATTTTTAGATAGTTTTTTTGTAGTGTTAAACTTTTTTGTTGCGTAACGCCATTTCAATTTTTCGAGTATAGACATGTTCTTTTTTATTGCAAAGATACGCTATAAACAAAAAAAAGAGCTCCTATTTCTAGGAACTCTTTTGCGGAGAAAGAGGGATTCGAACCCCCGGAGGTGTGACCCTCGCTGGTTTTCAAGACCAGTGCATTCGACCACTCTGCCATTTCTCCAATTGCGGATGCAAATATAAAACCCTTTTTGATGTAGCCAAAGATTTTTATCTAGTTTTTTTAAAAATGTTTGTCAGTGATTTTTAAATAAAATTAGCAACATTGAATAATGCATTGTATTTTCGGCACAATATATGCTACATATATCGTTATTATCACAAATCAATCTTTATGAAAAAATACTTTTTTGTTCTTACGCTTTTATGTGGATTGTCTATAACAGCCCAAAACAATACAATTGCTTTCGGTGAAAAATTAGTCTTTTCAGCATCATATAATATGTCTGGTATATTAACAGATATTGCCGAAGTTAAAATGGAAACCAGTGAAGTAAAAACATCAAAAAGTACACTTATGCGCTTAAAGTGTACTGCTGCAACTTATAAAAAATGGGATAATTTCTTTAAAATTAGAGATTTGTATGAAAGCTATGTAAATCCAAAAACACTAACACCTTATTTGTACAAAAGAGATATTAGTGAAGGCGGTTATTATAAATTTATGCAGTATAAGTATAACCATAAAGCAAAATTGGTAAAAAGCTTAAAGCGTAAAAAAAGAAAGGACGGTACGACTTGGGATGAAAACAAAAATGTAAAAATCAACGCTTCTACAAAAGATATTGTGAGTACATTGTATTACATAAGAAATTTAGATATTCACAAAGCTAACCCTGGTGACCAACAAGATTTTACGGTACTGTTTGACAATAAAGAAACTACCATCACATTAAAATATCTTAGTAAAGAAACTATTTCTACAAAGATAGGATCTAAAGAATGTTACAAATTGGCAATATCGATTAAAGGTAGTGATGTTCTTAAGGGTTCTAATTCTAACTTACTATGGTTAACTGCTGACGAAAACAAGATTCCTGTTTACGCAAAATTTAAAATTCCTGTTGGTAATGGAGAATTAAAAATACAATCTGCAACTGGTTTAAAACATTAAAATCTTATGGGAAAGAAATTAATTATAATTCTAGGATTTATAGCTGCGGTTTTAGCAGTCATCTTAGCTGTTACACCACTCTCAAATCTTGCTGTAATACCAATTGTAGTAGCCTTTGTGTGCGGTTTATTAATTGTTTTTATGTCTAAGAAGGATAAAACCAAAACAAAATCCATCCAATATATTTTTTTAATGGTTATCATTGCTTTAGCCCTAACTATTTATAAAAGTGTTTATTATACATCAGAAGTTGGTGACATTGAGCAATTAGAACAACGCGATGAAGAAAACCTTGAAGATTCTAAAGAATTACTAGAAGACATAGACATTGATGAAGATTTATAAAATTTCATCCTCATTGTAAGAAAATATATAACACTTTTAACTTATTTTTGCTTAAATCAAATAGTTACAACTAAATTCTATAATCAAGCCCTAATTTTTCGCAAGAGAATGATTATTAGAATTTACAACATAAGTTAATCCGTTAGAAATATTTAGTTAAATGAAAGTATTAGTTGCCTCAGCACTTATTCTTGTAGGTTCTTGCGCTACATTAAGACATAGTGAGAAAATTGAACAATTAAAAGATAGCATTTCTTATGACAATAAGAAAGTTGTTGAAAAATACTTAAAAACTATTACTACCGAGGAGCTTAAAATCTACGTAGAGGAAGTTTCTTCAGAAAAGTATTATGGACGTATGACTGGTGAAACAGGTCACAACGAAATCTGTAACTACATTAGAGGTTATTATAACTCGCTAGGGATAAAGCCACCAAAAACCCATCCAGATTATTATCAAATAGTACCAAAATCAGTTTTACCAGATGATTTAAACGAGTCGCAAAATGTCATTGCCTATATAGAGGGTTCAGAGTTTCCTGATGAATATATATACATAACCGCTCACTCAGATCATGAAGGAGTTGTAGACGGTATAATTTATCCTGGTGCAGACGATAATGGTTCTGGTACAGCAGCTGTATTTGAAATGGCCGAAGCTTTTAAAAAAGCTAAAGAAGATGGCTATGGACCTAAGCGTAGCATCGTATTCTTGCATGTTACTGGTGAGGAAGTTGGACTTCATGGTTCTAGATACTACACAAACAACCCAATATTTCCATTAGAAGATACAGTAAGTAATCTTAATATTGATATGATTGGTCGTGTAGATGAAAGGCATCTAGATGATGGAAATGAAGACTATATTTATGTAATTGGTGCAGACCGTATAAGCACAGAACTACATTTCATAATTCAAGAAGCCAATTATACTTTTGTGAATTTAGATTTAGATTATGAGTATAATGACACAAGTGACCCTAATCGTTACTATTACAGGTCTGATCATTATAACTTTGCAACAAAAGGTATACCTGTTGTTTTCTTTTTTAATGGTGAGCATGAAGATTACACAAAGCCAACAGATACTGCTGACAAAATAAATTATCCTTTACTTGCAAAACGCACAAAGCTCATCTTTGCAACTGCATGGTATTTGGCAAATTCACCAGAGCGCTTAAAACCAGAAATTATCTAGAATTGAGCTTTGTTTAAAGAAAATTTAAAAACTCTTCAATAATTCTGTTTTTCGTAATTTTATTCAAAATTGTTATGATTAAATAAATATGTATAAAATGAAAAAAATAGTATTAATCTTTTTTGCTGCACTTTTAATTACTAATTGCGGAACTTCTTCAAAAAGTAATACCACCTCAGTACAAATGAATGAAGCAAAAGTTGTAGACCCAACAAAATATGCTTCTACGATTACCGCTGGTGAGCTTAAAGAAATGCTCTACAAATACGCCTCCGATGAGTTTGAAGGAAGGGACACGGGTGCTAAAGGTCAAAAAATGGCAGTAGATTATCTTAAAGCTCATTATGTTAGTCTTGGTATTCCTTCACCTCTTGGCAAAGATGACTATTTTCAAGAGGTTTCATTAGAAAAACAAAGTATATCTAAGGCAAAAGTGTTTGTCAATGACGAGAGTTTTCAAAGTTTTGAGGACCAAATTGTTTTAAGATCTAGTGGTAATGTAGATATGATTGCAAATGATGTTGTTTATATAGGATATGGTATTCATGCTGAAAATTACTCAGACTATGAAGGTTTAGATGTTAGAGGTAAAATTGTTTTAGCAAAAGCTGGTGAGCCAAAAGATGCAGATGGAAATTACATTACAACAGGAAGTACTGAAGATACCAAATGGACCAACGGTCGTCAGTCCTTATCTAGCAAAAGAGATGCTGCCTTAGAAAACGGTGCTAAAATGTTAATCTATCTAGATAATGAATTATTCTCTAGATATGCACCTTATTTTAAAAGACAGTTTATGCTAGATGCTATGGGAAGATTGTCATTAAAGAGCAATAACGATGATCTAACTATGCTTATGATTAACGATAAATTAGGGAAAGCGCTTTATTCTTCAATTTTAGAAAAAAATAAACCTGAAGCGATTAAAACCAAATTAAGTATAGCAATAGAAAATAAATCTGAGCAAATTTCTTCCGAAAACGTAGTAGCATTTATTGAAGGAACAGATAAGCCAAATGAAATTCTTGTCATTTCAGCACATTTAGACCACGAAGGCATTAAAAATGGTGAAATATACAATGGTGCTGATGATGATGGCTCTGGTACAGTAGCAATACTAGAAATAGCAGAAGCATTTAGAGAAGCTGAAAAAGCAGGACATGGACCAAAGCGTTCTATTTTGTTTCTTCATGTTACAGGTGAAGAAAAAGGGCTTTTAGGCTCTAGGTATTACACTGATTATGACCCTATTTTTCCTTTAGAAAATACTATTGCAAATCTTAATATAGACATGATTGGTAGAACAGACCCAAAACGTAAAGAAGGTGATAGAAACTATGTCTATCTTATAGGTAGTGATAAGCTGAGCACAGATTTGCATAATATTTCGGAAGAGGTAAACAAAAAATACTGTAACATAGAATTAGATTATACCTTTAATGATGACAATGACCCAAATCGGTTTTATTACAGATCCGATCATTACAACTTTGCAAAAAATAATATTCCAGTAATCTTTTATTTCAATGGTACACATGATGATTATCACAGACCTAGTGACACGGCAGACAAAATTGAATATGATTTACTAGAAAACAGAGCTCGACTGGTGTTTTACACAGCATGGGAAATTGCAAACAGAGCAAACAAACCAGCTGTTGATAAAGCTACAGAGTAACAGCTTTAAATAGAGATACAAAAAAAGCCTTTCATTACTGAAAGGCTTTGTCTTTTTGGGTGGAAGATGGGACTCGAACCCACGACATCTGGTACCACAAACCAGCGCTCTAACCAACTGAGCTACAACCACCATTTTTGATTAGGACTGCAAATGTAAATTATTTACATTTTTCTACAAAACGTTTTCTGCACTTATTTTAAATCAAATAATGAATCTACTGCTGGATAACGCTCTACAGTAAATCCTTCACCGTATTCTGTACCAATAAGCCTTCCTGCATTTCTTGCTCTGTAAATAATACTATCTGTAAAATTTTTACTAGAAATTGGTGTTTCTGGTTCTTTACTGTCTGGGTCAAAAAATTGTGTTTTATAAGCTAAAACAGCTTCCATCTTCTTTTCAATGTAACCAGTAACATCAACTATAATATCTGGTTCTAAATCTTTCCATTGTATGTAATGGTACACTGCTTTAGGTCTCCAAGGCTCTTGCCAATCGTCACCATCCTCATGTTTAGTATCAATTTTTATCAATCCACTCAAAAAACAAGCATCACTAACCAACTTACTCCCTTTAGCATGATCTATATGCCTATCATCAATAGCATTACACAACACAATTTCTGGTCTATACTTTCGTATTTCTTTTATAAGCTCTATTTGGTGTTCTTTATCATTAACAAAAAAGCCATCAGCAAACTCCATATTGCTTCGCATAGAAACATTAAGAATCTTTGCTGCATTAAAAGACTCTTCGTCTCTTGTATTTGCCGTCCCTCTTGTTCCTAGTTCGCCTCTTGTTAAATCTATAATCCCAACTTTTTTGCCATTTGCTACCTCTTTTGCAATTGTAGCTCCGCAACCTAACTCTACATCATCTGGATGTGCGCCGATGGCTAAAATGTCTAATTTCATCTGTTTTTCGTTTTTCTATAATGTCAAAAATATTAAAAAGGATATAGAATTTCACTTTCTTTCTATTTCGCAAACGGTTTCGTTTAAATTTTCTTTGAATTGTTATTCTATTACCTACCAATAATTGAATAATTCGTAAATCCTCAAAAGCATGACATTCGTCATAAATATTGGCATGCATTGCCATTAACTTTACGGTACTTTTAAAGCGCAAATCATTATGGATTTAATGCTGGTCATTTTAACAATTACAATTGTTCTTTTCATTTGGGGAAAATTTACACCAGACATTATTGCACTACTTTCTATGCTCAGCTTGTTTCTTTTTGGAATTTTAGATCTACAAGAGACTTTAAGTGGATTTAGTAACCCTACGGTTATAATGATTGCAGCTCTATTTATCATCGGCGAAGGGCTATCTCAAACTGGTTGGACAGCGTTGGCTGGACAGAAGTTTATAAAAATGGCTGGTAAAAGCATCACAAAACTATTATTGATTACAACTTTAGGCTCTGGTTTACTGTCTGGTGTTGTAAGTAATACAGGTACTGTCGCAACGCTAATGCCTGTAACCATATCTTCTGCTTGGAGTATTGGAACACTTCCATCTAAACTATTAATGCCTGTAGCATTTGGCTCTAATACTGGCGGTTTACTTACACTAACAGGAACACCACCAAATATTATTGTTAATAATACCATGTTAGAAAGCGGTTTAGAAGGCTTTTCTTTCTTTGAATTTGGGTTAATTGGTCTTCCCCTTTTATTAATTGCACTACTCTACTTTAGATTTATTGGCTACAAATTATTACCTAGTAATAAAACCAACAACAAACCGGTAGATATTAGTACCACGCTTCACAAATGGATTGAAGCTTACAAGGTAGAAGGTGATTATTATCGACTTAGGGTACGTTCTGTATCTCCCTTACTTGGCAGCAATATTGGAAAATGGAATTTTGAAGATAATCATCAGGTTTCAATATTGAGAATTAAACGTCGTCATCCTAATCTACTTAAGGGAAACGAAGCGTTTATTGAATTTCCTTCAAACGACACTGAATTTAAATACCATGACATTATAACTGTTAAAGGAACTACTGAAGCCATTAATGCTTTAATGATAAGATTTAGATTAGGATTACTACCATTAGAACCCATTGCAGACGAGTTGCGTAATAATTTAATCAATCAAGAGGTTGGTATGACCGAAATTATTGTAACCCCTAATTCTACACTAGTTGGCAGACGCTTAAGGATTGGTAGATACTTTAAACGATTTGGTGTTCAACTTATGGCTGCTTCTAGAAACAACAAACCCTTTACAGATAGAGAAATTGTGGTTAAAGCTGGTGATGCTTTCTTAATTAGAGGAATTTGGAACGATATAGAGCAACTTAAAACGTATCATGAAAACCTAGTTATCATTGGTAGCCCAGAAGGTATGGCAAAAACGGTAACCAATATTACCTACAAATCTTACATAGCACTTTTTGCCTTAGTGTTAATGATTGGATTATTAGTATTTAAAATTGTTCCAGGAGCCGTTGCTGCTTTAATATCAGCAGGTATCATTTTAATAACAGGGTGTGTACCAATACCAAAAGCATACAAAGGGATTAGTTGGGTAAGTGTGGTTATGATTGCTGCTATGATTCCTATGGGATTAGCACTTCAAAAAACAGGAACTGCAAAGCTTATTGCAGATAGTCTGGTTAATACACTAGGTGAGCTACATCCTATCGTACTTCTTGGTGGTGTATTTTTACTAACAACTACATTTAGCCAAGTCATAAACAATTCGGCTACAGCAGTATTAATGGCGCCAATTGTTATTATTGCAGCCAACACATTAAGTCTTTCTGCAGCACCGTTTATGATAGCCGTTGCCATAAGTGCTTCAACAGCATTTTTAACTCCTGTAGGTACTACTACAAATGCTATGGTAATGACAGCTGGTGGGTACAAATTTATTGATTATGTTAAAGTAGGTGCACCACTGCTTCTACTCTTTTTAATAACAACATTAATATTAGTGCCATTGATTTGGCCATTTTAAAATTTTTAACTCATGGAAACATTATTAAAAGATCCGATTATGAAAACTAAAGACACTTTAATTGTGCAACATAATGCACTTAAGAAATGGGTCACCGAGACGGCAGCAGTATGCCAACCAGACGAAATTGTTTGGTGCGATGGCTCGCAGGAAGAATATGACAGACTTACTCAAAAATTAGTTGACAAAGGAACATTTACACGCTTAAATCCTGAGAAAAGACCAAACAGTTTTGCTTGTTTCTCAGACCCAAGTGATGTAGCTAGAGTTGAGGATAAGACTTTTATATGCAGTAGAAGAAAAGAGGATGCAGGGCCAACTAACAACTGGATGGCTCCTAAAAAGATGAAAGCTACATTAGATCCTTTATTTAAAGGATGTATGAAAGGGCGTACAATGTATGTGATTCCGTTTTGCATGGGACCCTTAGGTTCGCCAATTTCTCAAATTGGTGTCGAAATCACCGATTCTGAATATGTAGTAGTAAACATGCGTATTATGACACGTATGGGTATTGATGCTCTTAATCAACTAGGAACAGATGGTGAGTTTATCAAATGTCTACATACAGTAGGTGCTCCTTTAGAAGAAGGACAAGAAGATGCGCTTTGGCCATGTAACCCAACAGTGAAATACATTGTACATTATCCAGAAGAAAGAAGTATTGTTTCTTATGGTTCTGGTTATGGTGGTAATGCATTATTAGGTAAAAAATGTTTTGCACTTCGTATCGCTTCTGTAATGGCACGCGATGAAGGATGGTTAGCTGAACATATGCTTATTATGGGTGCAAAAAATCCTGAAGGTGAAAAAACATATGTAGCTGCAGCTTTCCCTAGTGCATGTGGTAAAACTAACTTTGCTATGTTGATTCCTCCAAAAGAAATGGGTGGATGGGAAATTACTACTGTTGGTGATGACATCGCTTGGATTAAACCAGGACCAGATGGTAGGCTATACGCTATTAATCCAGAAGCTGGATATTTTGGTGTTGCACCTGGTACCAACTACAAAACAAATCCTAATGCCATGGAAACCATCAAATCGAACAGTATTTTTACCAATGTTGGTATTACACCAGATGGAGACGTATGGTGGGAAGGTATTGGTACAGAAATGCCAGAAGGCACTATAAACTGGCATGGAAATGTGCATAAAGTCGGTTCTGACGAAAAAGTTGCTCACCCAAATGCAAGATTTACTTGTCCAGCAAGTCAATGTCCAAGTATAGACGAAAATTGGGAAGAACCAGAAGGTGTTCCTATCAGCGCATTCATTGTAGGTGGTAGACGAAGTACAACTGTACCATTAGTTTACCAAGCAGCTAACTGGAATTCTGGTGTATATGCAGCATCAACTATTGGTTCTGAAATGACGGCTGCAGCTTTTGGACAAGTCGGAAAAGTTAGGAGAGATCCATTCGCTATGCTACCATTCTGTGGCTACCACATGGCAGATTATTTTAACCACTGGTTACAATTTGGTAGAGCATTGCAAAATCCTCCTAGAATGTTCGTAGTAAACTGGTTTAGAAAGGATGATAATGGCGATTTCCAATGGCCAGGTTTCGGTGAAAACATGAGAGTCCTCGAGTGGATTATAGGTAGAGTGCGAGGAAAAGCTGGTGCTGTTGAGAGTCCTATAGGTTGGATGCCAACTTACAACGACATTAATTGGGATGGCCTTGATTTTTCAATTGAGCAATTTGATGAAATCATGGATATTGACCGTGAACAATGGAAACAAGAAGTTTTAGGACACGAAGAGCTTTTTGAAAAAATGTATGATAAGCTTCCGAGAGAGTTTACGTTTATGAGGGAATTATTACTCTCTAGCTTGTGGAGATCTCCTGAGAAATGGGAACTTGCACCAGAAAGAATATAATTAAGCTTAAACAGCGGTATATTTTAATGACTAAAATATTATTTAACTGCTGCTATTAATAATTCCATGACAAGGAGGAGCTCTCATGGAGCTCCTCTTTTTCATTACTTTAACTGAACTCTAATTCTCAAAATTATAAAGATTTAAAGTCAAATGAGAATTCTACTGACAATTGTATTTTTAACTTTAGTTGCAACTAACCTCAATGCCCAAAATCCATCAGAAAATCATTTAGGCTCTTGGTATACCTATGGTAGTCATCACAGGTTAAGCGAACGTTTTAGTCTTAATCCTTATGCCGAATTACGATTTTATGAGGCGTCCTCAAATTATAACTTAGCTTATATCTCTTTACGTGGTAATTATCATTTAAAAAACAATCAAACTCTCGGTATTGGTTATGCTTACTTGGATATCGATACTGTTTTTGAATTTGATCATCAACCAAACATACACGAACATCGTGTTTATGAACAATACGTCATTAATCATAAAGTTTCAAACTTAAGCATTCAACATAGAGCAAAATTAGAGCATCGCTTTTTAGATTTTGTAGACAGAAATGAACTTCAAAATAGATTTAGGTATCGTATAAGTTTTACATATGATCTTAGCAAAAGTGTTTTTATCAACGTTTCAGAAGAACCTTTTGTAAATTTTCAAGATCAGGTATTCCATGAAAATAGATTTTACAGTGGCTTGGGTTTTAAAGTCACCAAACATTCACAATTGCAAATAGGCTATTTAAAACAACATATTCGAAAAAACAATCTTAACAGAATACAGGTTGGTATTAGCTTTAAAACAGATAATCGCAAACCAAAAACTACTTTAGCGCAGCTATAGCCTTATCTATATCGCTTTTTAAATCTTTTACATCTTCAATACCTACAGAGAATCTAATTAATCGATCACTTATACCTATTTTATCGCGTTCTTCTTGCGTTAAAAGCGCATGAGACGTCAAATGTGGAGAAATAACTGTACTTTCTACACCTGCTAAACTCATTGAAGATTTAATGAGTTTTAACGATTTCTGAAATTGATATGCATCTAAACCATCTATTAATTCAAAAGACAGCATAGCACCAAATCCTTTCATTTGAGATTTTGCTAATTTATGCTCAGGATGTGATTTTAAACCTGGATAATACACTTTGGCTATTTTTGGGTGTTTGTTTAGCCATTTAGCCATTTTCATAGCATTTTTAGTCTGTGCTTTTACACGTAAGCCAAGAGTCTTCATACTACGCTCTAACATCCAGACCGTCATATCGCTAAGGCTACCACCAAGATTCTTACTTACATTCCAAATTCTATCTATATGCTCTTGAGAACTTGCTACTGCACCTGCACAAATATCGCTATGACCTCCAAAATATTTTGTAGCAGAATGCATTACCATGTCAACCCCCAAATCAATCGGATTTTGATTTACTGGAGAAGCAAACGTATTATCAATAGATGTTACGATATTTTTGGCTTTACCAAGCTTAGCGATGGCTTTGATATCTGTAATAGTCAATAATGGATTTGAAGGTGTTTCAATATGAATGAGCTTTGTGTTAGGTTGAATGACAGCTTCAAAATCTTCCACCTTGTATCCATTAGTAAAGGTGTATTCCATACCATATTTTGGAAATTCTTCTTTTATAAAATTAACCGTTCCACCATACAATGTGTTTTGCACCACCAAATGATCTCCTTTTTGTAAAAACGCCAAAAACATATGGCTTATAGCTGCCATACCAGACCCAAAAATTAATGCAGCTTCAGTATGCTCTAAAGCTGCTATTTTTTTTGCTAAATATTCTTGATTTGGTGTATTAAAATAACGTGGATAGCGTTTTATATCAACATCTAAAAATTCGTAAGACGAGCTTAAATATATTGGAGAAACTGCTCCTTTAAACTGTTCATCTTTAACTTCACCTACATGAGTACAAATAGTATTGAGTCCTAATTTTTTCATATTATAAAAATAAATAAAAGCGATTTTTAAGACTAATAAATCTTTAATTCTTATTCAAAAAGTACATAACAATAACATGAGGAACGGTAATAGCCGCTAAAAAAGCAAAGAACACTGTGATAAAATTTAATTGTAAATAATCGCTTCCAAAGTAAAGCACAACTAACCCAATAATAGATATAAACCAATATATGAATGATGATTTTATATAATTAATCCAATTGATCTTATTTGTATCACCATACAAAACTTTTATTTGATCGATGAGACTTGGTACAGAATGCCAAATCACAAAATATATAGTAAAAGCCCACAATAACGTTGCTAACTTAAACAAAAGCGCAAATAATGCTATCAGAAACAACTCTTGCAAATAGTTAAACTCAGTAGTAAAATTTTTATAGTTTATGATAGTTGACAATAGCGTTGTAATAATGCCAAACCATAAAAAATATAGGAATAAATCTTTACTAATTAATACACCTGTCAATTCAAAAATGATCTTATTGGTTTCATTCAAGTTGTTGTAAAAGAGTAGTCCGAAAATTAAAAACCCATAACTAAAAAAGAAAAATGATGACTTTAAACCACCTTGTTTAATAAAATGATTGTAATGCTGTTCACCAAAATGATAACAACTAATTGTAATAAATACAATTAATGCAAATAAAGGTGAAGTAAAAAAAATAAAGATATTTGAGAGGATAAGAATTATATACAATGCTAAAAAAATCCTATTTCTTTTATAGCCTCTTTTGAGAAAGCTTATAATAGAAATATCGTTTGCACCATGTAAAATACCCACAGAACATACTAGAATGTACGATAGATATGTTTCAAATTGACTATCTATTTGAATAGTAAGCCAAAATAAAAAAACCGTAATTATTAAGTTAAATATTGGAAATCTCACAATATAAAGGTAGTAAAATTTTATTTTGTTTAATTTTTTTATGAAAATTTTAAACAATATTTGTTTAACTTTAATTAATTTTGATTAAACAAAAATAATAATGTTATGAAATTACTAACCGTTTTATTAGCAGATGTGAGTAAACTTGCAACTGATGACTATGTAGGCTTTACTTTCTTTGTTGGATGTATGGCTATGATGGCCGCTTCGGCCTTTTTCTTTCTATCAATGAATAGTTTTGACAGAAAGTGGAGAACTTCTATCCTTGTTTCAGGATTGATTACTTTTATTGCAGCAGTGCACTATTGGTACATGAGAGACTATTGGGCTTCTTTTGCAGAATCGCCAACATTCTTCAGGTATGTTGATTGGGTATTAACTGTACCTTTAATGTGCGTAGAATTCTTTTTAATCTTGAAAGTGGCTGGAGCTAAAAAGTCGCTAATGTGGAAATTAATCGGATGGTCAGTAGTGATGCTGGTTACAGGTTATTTCGGTGAAGCTGTTTACAGAGACCAAGCATGGCTTTGGGGTCTAATTTCTGGGATTGCATATTTTATCATCGTTTACATCATTTGGTTCGGTGAGGCTAAAAAATTGGCAGAACAAGCTGGTGGTGCAGTTCTCAAAGCACATAAAACATTATGCTGGTTTGTACTGGTAGGATGGGCTATTTACCCATTAGGATATATGGCAGGCACACCAGGATGGTATGACGGTTTAGCAGGCTTAGGTTTAAACATGGATGTAATATATAATATTGGAGACGCTGTAAACAAAATAGGATTCGGTCTTGTGATTTATGGTTTAGCGGTAGCTTCATCAGCATTAAAAACAGCACCTGAAAATTCTTAATACTCTAAATATATTTTATTAGTTAGGTTAAACGTCCTTAGCAGTTTGTAGCTAAGGACGTTTTTTATTTCAATTTTTTAAACATTAACAGATTTCCAATAACCTTTTTTAAACCAGACAATCCCTATAATTGTTATTAATACTTCTGCTAAAGTTATTGCAGCAAATACACCAACAGGCCCAAGATTAAATGTTAAAGCCATTAAATAGGCAAACGGCAATTGAAACAACCAAAAGCAAATAAAGTTAATCCAAGTTGGTGTCTTGGTATCGCCAGCACCATTAAAGGCGTTTATTATTACCATACCGTAACCATAGAATACATAACCAGCGGCTATAATCCTTAGACAAAGTGCTCCATTTTTAATTACATTTGGTTCTTGAGTAAACCAAGATATAATTTGCGGCGCAAAAATGAGATAAACAATAGAAACAAATCCCATAAAAATTGCACTATACTTTCCTGTTTTCCAAACAGAAGCCTCTGCTCTATTAGGTTTTTGAGCACCTAAATTCTGTCCTACCAAGGTCGCAGCAGCATTACTCATTCCCCAAGCAGGCATAAGCGTAAACATCATAACACGTATTGCTATTGTATATCCGGCTAATACCTCGCTACCAAACTCACTCATAATACGCATTAAAAATACCCAAGAAGATGTACCTATTAAAAACTGACCTATACCACCTAGCGATACTTTAATTAAGTTAAGCATTACTGCTACTCTAAGCACTAAATCTTTAAAACCAATCTTAATTTTACTCCATCCATAAAACAATACTAAGAGTTGAAAAATAACTGCTGTACCTCTACCAATTGTTGTAGCGATTGCAGCTCCTTCTACACCAAATGCTGGTATTGGACCAAAACCAAAAATAAAAATTGGATCTAAAATGATGTTTAAACCATTAGATAAAACTAATGCCCACATGGCTATAGATGCATCACCAGCACCTCTAAAAATGGCATTGATTAAAAACAAAAGCATTATGGTAACATTTCCACCAAGTAACACTTGAGTGTACCCATAACCCTCAGCAATTAAATCGGGTTCGCCGCCCATTAATTGCAAAATTTCCTTTGGAAAAAGTATACCTATAACACTTATTACAGTAGCTACTATAACACCTAATCCTAACACTTGCACTGCTGCTTGTGAGGCTCCTTCCCTATCCTTTTCTCCAATACGTCTGGCAACAACTGCAGTGGCAGCCATACTTAAGCCTATTGCTACGGCATACACTAATGTAATAACAGACTCAGTTAAACCTATCGTTGCGACTGCATTTACACTAACTTTAGAAACATAGAAGATATCTACGATTGCGAAGATAGATTCCATAAGCATTTCTAGAATCATTGGAACTGACAGCATAAAAACAGCTTTACGAATGCTACCAGAAGTGAATTCCTGCTCTTTTCCAGAAATTGCGATTTTCAAATATTTGAGAAATTGAAGTATTGAAACTTTGTTTAATTGCATAATTAAAAAAATGTACGATTAATTATTACTGAACATATAGAAGTGTTCAGCGTTTTCATATCACATGAAGTAGTGACGAATGATATTCGATGGGTAAATTAGGCAATCATAATAGCACAAATATGCGTATTATTTTTCAAAAAAAAAGTTCAATACTTAAGAAATTAGTCTTTTTCACTAGCCTTGTTATAGGCACGTATCATTAGAATTGCCCAGAGCGCTACCAAAACTATAACAATTATAGAAAACCATAATACAATATCATTTGCTACCATTATCTACAAGTTTTAAGTAAATCATAACACCTAATAAAGTAGGTGCCCACAGACCAATAAAGAGGCCATGCATCTGGTCTCCAGTTAAAAATAAATATTCGGCAACAAGGATTATAACTGCGCACAAAGTTAACATTAGAACGTTCGCTATTCCTAATTTTTTGAAGTAGTTCATTTTTGAGGGTTAGTTTTATAACCTCAAGGTATGAAAATTTATAATGCCTTTTTAATTGAAATTAAAAAAATAAGTTATTTGTAGTAAATTTTATATTTTCTGTATGCAAACAACGCTAAAATGAAAATTATTAAAAGGGTGATTGCTATAAATTGAAAACTCAGTATTTGATCACCACTAGCATAAGCATGAAGACCCGATAAATAAAAGTTTACACCAAAATAGGTCATTAAAATGCTACCAAAGGCAAGTACAGACATTAAATTATAAATCCAGCTACCACGTAAACCAGGTACTAATCGCATATGTATAACAAAAGCGTAAATCATAATACTAATCAGCGCCCATGTTTCCTTAGGATCCCAGCCCCAATAACGTCCCCAACTTTCATTGGCCCACATACCACCTAGGAAATTCCCAATGGTTAACATGATTAAGCCTACCGTTAGTGCCATTTCATTAATTATAGTAATCTCTTTAATATTGATATCGATACGTTTCTTATTTTCTTTGTTAGTAAGAATCATAAGTAACAAAGCTATAACACCTAATATCATACCTATTGCAAAAGGCCCATAACTAGCAACAATCACAGAAACGTGAATCATTAACCAATATCCTTGTAGAACAGGTTGAAGATTTGCTATTGCCGGATCCATCCAAGCCCAATGTGCCACCATTAAAATTATAGCACTTACAAAAGCGGATGCTGCAATGGTAAGATTACTTTTTCTACCAAAAAGTAATCCAAACAAAGATACTGACCAAGCCACATAAATAAGAGACTCATAAGCATCACTCCATGGTGCATGACCAGATAAATACCAACGCCAGATTAAGCCACCAGTATGAAGCACAAATAGTACAATAATACTAGCAATAAGAATGTTTATAGCTGTCTTTAACCATTTGCTTTTGTAGTTGAAAATATGAACAATGATAAAGATAAACAGCAGTGTTGCTGCATAGAGATACCAACTAAATAATTTTTTAAAAATATCGTATTTATTGTACAATATTTCGGCCTTAACCTTATCATCAGATAACATAACTTCACTTCCATACTTTTGCTGAGTTTTTTTAAAATCCCCCAAAAGTTTATCCGCGTTTTCAAAGTTACCAGATTGTTTGGCATTATTTAATGTCATCAAATAATAGTTAAAGCCATTTTTTACAAATGCTTTGTATGATTCATCTTCTATAACCTCATCGTAACCACCTTGCTTAAAGTCAAATGAAGATATCCATTTGTTATTTTCATCTTCTGGCAAAGGAAAAATTCTTATGTTTCTGCCCTCAATAGCATCAGATAGAAGCGTTAATCTTCCGTATGTATTTTTTACCTCTTTCTGAAATCCATTCGGAACCTGTGCCTTAAAAGCCTCTTCTATGTATGGGCCTAATTTATTTCGTCCATCTTCAGTAAAAAAATCTAACAGACTTACGTATTTCTGATCTTTATCTACGCCTATTATAGTTCTAATAGAATCAGCCTTCCTTGGTGTTAAATAAATTACTGGAATGTTGTACCACAATACAGGACTTTCTTGAATAGATAAAAAAACTTGCGTTGCGTTTAGCCCTTCATAAGTATCATGTTTACTTAACTTTCTGAGCATTTCTGAAGCATAAGTATGAATTGGCTTCATACGTCCGTCATAATCTTGAATCACCATTTCAGAAAACTTGTCAGTATGTTTTATAGGTGCAACATTAGCCTTTAAAATAGAATCTAAACTTGCTTTAGATGGTATGTCGTTTGAGTGATTGTGACCATCGTTTGCAGAATGTTCTTGTGTATAACCCGACAAACTTAAAAGCAAAGCAATCGTGGTCATAATCTTTGCTTTCTTTTTATTCAACTTAAATAGACGCTGTCTTATACTGTCGAATCTTGTGTTCTTGGCAAATAAAATTGCCATTAATCCAAAATATAATAATATGTATCCTGCATAGGTAATGTAGGTTCCCCATCGATCATGGTTTACAGAAAGTATTGTACCTTTCTCATCTGGATCAAAACTAGCTTGAAAGAACCTATAGCCTCTGTGGTCTAAAATGTGATTCATGTAAATATGGTAGTCAAAATCACCTTTCTCTTCGTCTAAGATAGTTACCTTACTTTCATATGAAGAATAGGCTTTTTCTGTACCTGGATACTTTTCAGCAATGAAATCATTTAACTTTACTTCAAAAGGCAGCTGTTCTAAACGCGAGCCATAACGCAAGGCAATATCTAGGCCACCAACGTTAATTTCTTCAAGTCTGTTATAAATTCCTTGGCCACCCAATAGATTAATACTTTTAGTCTCTCCGTTGGCTGTAACATCTAGTACTACTCCATCATCATCACCTTTTAAAATCGTAGGTTTTTTTACAATCCCAAAAACACCTTTAACTACAGGTTTTGGAAAAACTAATTGCATATTACCAATTATGTAACGCGAGCGCAAGGCAAGCGGTTGTAAGCTATCTTTTACCAATTGCCCAGTTTGACCTGTTGCCATGGTGAGGTATTCACCTTCATATGGTGATTTAATAAAGAGGCCATCATCAGTGTTGTAAATATTTATAGCACCTTGTTGTTCTTTGTTTAAGGAGATAAGAACATTATGCATGTTAGATACTTGACCTTCTTGTAAAAAATGATTGTGCGAACCATTATTACTTGCCTCAACTACCTTTAAGTAGCTTTTACCACTAGCATCTGGAATAACATCTTTCTCAGCACCTTTTATAAATTTTCGGAGTTGAAAAGTTATTTCTTTATTACCGTAGTCATAAGTTTTCTCAAAGTCATTATCTAAGCGAGGTGAAAAATCTACCTCTTCCATTATATTTCGTTGTTGTAATTGTCCATTGATTTCGTAATCACCAACAATCCTTCCACTTATATATGTCTTTAGAGATCTAAATTGACTTTCTGTTTCCCCTTCTCTAATAGCCATCATTCCCTCGTAACCAATATATCTGGTTACTGCAGCACCAACAATAATTAGTATCCATGATATGTGCAAAACAAGTATAGACCATTTTTCTTTTCTAAGGAGTTTGTAGCGCGAAATATTACCAACAAAATTGATGACAAAGAAGACCATGATCGTTTCAAACCACCATGCATTGTATATCAACGTTCTGGTGTAAGGCGTTGGTGAGGTATCCATATTGCGATCTAAAATGGTACCAACAGCCATAGCAACGGCAAATGCGATAAATAAAACAGCAGTAAGTTTAGTAGAAAAGAGGAAGTTTGCGATTTTCTTTTGCATAGTCTTAAGGGATTTTTAAGCTCGTGCAAAGATAGTGCTTTTTACTGTTTTGGGTTTGATTTTAAACACCCAAAAAAGCGTTAAAATTCTTCAATTTATTTCTAGTGGTTGATATTTATAGTTTTCAACAGTCCTACTGAGCATCTAAGATTAGAATTTTCTGTATGATTGAGAATTAATAATGAGTATTTCAATTATTTTGAAATCTGAGATTTTAAGAGTTTGTTTTGCTCCTCCATCAAACCTTTTAAATCTGACAATAACTCAATATCCTTTGGCGTTGCAACCGTTTTATCCTTGGTATCTTGCGCTTTATTTCTTAGTTTATTCATTGCCTTAACAACAACAAACACAGTAAAACCAATGATTAAAAAATCTAAAAACACTTCGAATAATTGTCCATATTCAACAGCTACTTCGCTAGTTGTTATTACACCTGAATCATCTGCAACACCTTCTCTTAAAATCAATCTTTTATCCTGAAAATTTGTACCATCAGATAATAATGACAAAGGTGGTAGTAATACTTGTTTTGCAAGGACATCTATTACTTTATTAAAAGCAGCACCTATTATAATACCTATGGCCATATCCATCATATTACCCTTTACTGCAAATTCCTTGAATTCTTTTAATAGCTTCATTTTTGATTAGGTTTAAATTAACATTTAGACCAACAAAGTTAAAAAGAAGAAAGGGTTATTTATTTCTGGCTTCAAAAATTTTGAGATATAGAAAAGTTCCCATTTTACGAGCGCGTCGTTTAGCATTTTCCGCAAAGTCGCCTTCAAATAATTCATCTATAGTTTGAAACCATAGATTTAACCAAAGTCCAAAATGTAGTTCTGTAATGCTATTATTGTGCGCTTCATCTACCTTAACATGAGCCTCTAAAGGATTACCGTAATATCTAGTTTTTAAAAACAAACTCGACTCCCAAAATGTGGTAAGATGTTCTAGATGCGCATCCCAATCCTTAATAGTTTCGTTGAAGAATGGGCCCAAATCTTTATCCTTTCTCACTTTTGCATAAAATTGTGAAACTAAACGGTATATATCCTCTCTGGTTTTGATATCTGATTTACTCATACTTCAAAGTTATGCTTTATAATCAAATCTTACTATTTTTACGGCATGATAACCGTTACAATTTTAGGTGCAGGAAATGTTGCATCACATTTATATAAAACCTTTAAAAATGCTAAAGATGTTACTGTTAAACAATGGTATAATCGCACATACAGCGATATATCTTCTTATGCGAATGAAGTTGACACCATAGATGATTTGTCTAAACTTGAAGGTGCTGACATTTACATTATGGCTGTTAGCGATGATAGTATTGCATCGCTTTCTAGAGCACTACCTTTTGAAAACAGATTGGTAGCACATACATCTGGTAGTGTTTCTATCCACGATTTAGATAAAAAAAATCAACGTGCTGTATTTTACCCTCTACAAACTTTTTCAAAGGATGCGGAATTGGATTTTAGTGAAATTCCTATTTGTATTGAAGTGACCGAAAAAGCAAATCTTCAATTTATGAAAGATTTGGCTGAAACCTTGGGTTGTAAATCTTATAAAATCAATACAGAACAAAGACAGACTTTACATTTATCTGCTGTTTTTATAAATAATTTCACCAATCAGTTATACAGAATAGCACACGAAATAAGTGATGCCAAAAGTATTAACTTTGATATCCTTAAGCCATTAATTTTGGAAACAGCCAGAAAGGTTCAGGATATGTCACCCTACATGGCTCAAACAGGACCAGCAAAACGCAACGATAAAAAAACCATAAAGCGTCATTTAAAACAGTTAGAAAACGAAGAGCATAAAGCCATTTATGAATTATTAACGGCTTCAATAAAAAAAACACATGGTGCTTCGACTACGCTCAGCAAGCATAGAAAAACAAAAGATTAACAGGTCACTGAGCGTAGTCGAAGTGATATATAAAGCAACAAATGGATAAATCTGAAAATAAAAGCTACAAAGAATACCTTATTAATATCAACACCTTTATTTTTGACGTAGATGGTGTACTTACCGATGGTACTGTTACCATTACCACATCTGGCGAAATGCTTCGCAGAATGAGTATTAAGGATGGCTTTGCCTTAAAAACTGCTGTTGATGCTGGTTTTAATGTGTGTATAATTTCTGGTGGCTCAAACGAAGGTGTTCGTAAACGTTTACAAGGCTTGGGTGTAAAAGACATTTATTTAGGCGCGCACAATAAAATTGAGCAACTCAACGATTATTTAGAAAAGAAAAATGTTAAAACCTCTGAAGTTTTGTATATGGGAGATGACATTCCAGATTTTCCTGTTATGAAGCTTGTAGGTTTACCATGTTGTCCGCAAGATGCTGCGCCAGAAATTAAAGCTATTTCAAAGTATATTTCACATAAAAATGGTGGGAAAGGTGCTGCCAGAGATGTTATTGAGCAAGTGCTAAAAGTACACAACAAGTGGAATGGTAATTTTGACGCAAAATACGATTAAATAACATGGCTCGTAGAAGCAGACGACATAGTACTGGTTTTGGTTATATAGGTTTTGGTAACAACCAATCTACTTTTAACCAAAAAACAAGTACACCCTTTTCTGTTTACAAAGAAAAACTAGATCTAGAGGCACATCTTCATTTCGAAATGGAGTTTATGCACAAAGATCTTAGTAAAGCTGATAAAGAAAAAATTAAAAATAAAATCCGCAAACAAGAACGTAAACTATTCTGGAGAACAGTTATTATAAGCCTTATCATTTTTGCTTTTGTAGTTTATCTTATTTATTATTTAATCAATCAAATTCTTTCTCATTAATCCCTAATAATGATTCATTTTCTTAATCTAATCCGTTGGAAAAACCTAATTATGATTGCCCTTGTGCAAATATTAATTAAATATGCTTTGTTGCTTCCATTTAATGAAAGTCAAGGTGTTACAACAACGCTCAGTACTTTTGCCTTTGCTATTTTGGTAGTAGCTACTCTGTGTATAGCGGCTGGAGGTTATATAATTAACGATATTTATGATATTGACACAGATAAGGTGAATAAACCTAGTAAAGTCATTATCAATAAACACATTTCAGAAAAGGATGGCTATACCTACTTTATGCTTCTAAATGTTATAGGTGTTGGATTGGGTTTTTACCTATCGCACCTCATTAATTATTCGTCTCTTTTTGTAGTCTTTTTTATTAGCTCTGCATTGCTATACATCTACTCTACTGCCTTAAAACAGATGTTTTTAATAGGGAATATTGTAGTTTCTATTGTTGTGGCACTAAGTATTTTGGTGGTTGGTATTTTTGAATTAATCCCTTCCATGATGTCTTTCAACAATGTGGCCAATATGCCTTTTTTAGAAATTATAAGAGACTATGCTATTTTCGCCTTCTTAATAAATCTTGTTAGAGAAGTTATAAAAGATATTGAAGATATTAACGGAGATCATAAGGTTGGTATGCAAACCATGCCAATAGTTTTAGGAAGAGATAGAGCTACTAAAATTGCGTTTGCGCTATCTTTAATTCCTCTTTTTGCTGTCGTGTACTACATTATCACAAGTTTATACACACAACAAATTTTAGTAGGTTTCTTTTTAATATTTGTTGTTGCACCACTAATCTATACCACTATAAAGATTTTTAGTGCAGAACAGCAATCGCACTACAAACATATTAGTTTAATGTTAAAACTAGTTATGCTCACAGGTATGCTTTCTATGAGTCTTTATCCTTTTATTTTAAAATAATATGCTAAACGACAATCTAAAGGATTATAATATCATCTTAGCATCGGCATCACCAAGACGCCATGCTTTTTTAAAGTCTATGAATATAGATTTTGAAGTGCGTCTTCATCCTGTAGATGAAATTTATCCTGACACTTTAAAAGGCACAGAAATCACAGATTATTTAGCAAAATTAAAAGCTGAAGCCTTTAAAACGGAACTCAAAGAAAATGATATTTTAATTACGAGCGATACTATTGTTTGGTTAAATAATAAACCTGTTGAAAAACCAAAAGATAAGGACGATGCCTTCAGGATGATTACATCGCTTAGTAATAAATCCCATGAGGTAATGACCTCAATTTGCTTTACACAACCAACCCAACAAAAAGTTGTAAATACCATTACCAAAGTTACGTTTAAGGCATTAACAGATGACGAAATCTGGTACTATGTAAACACCTACGAACCATTAGACAAAGCTGGTGCTTATGGTATACAAGAATGGATTGGCGCCATTGCAATAACTAAAATTGAAGGCTCTTACAACAACGTGGTTGGCTTACCTACACATTTACTTTATGAAACGTTAAATGCCATTGCCAACACTTAAGCAGATTGTAACTTTGTTAGAAAGCCCATAATAGGCACTAGGCAGTCAGCAGACAGTTTTCTTCTTTATCCTTATTACTGACTATCAGGTTATTGAAAATAATAAATATTAGCACATGAAAAAGTTACTTTTTATACTCACTATTTTAGCAGTTGCATTTCAAAGTTGTAAAGAAACAGTTGAAACCACTTCAGAAATCTCAGAAAATTTACGTCCAGAGATCGAAGAAAAACAACCTAAAGAAGAATTATCACAAGTATTTAAAGACTACTGGTATGCTGGCGAAGCCGAAATTACATCTTACAAACTAGAACAAGCACGTTATGGTGAAATAAGGAATGGTAAAGCTGTTTTAGTTTTTGTTACTGAAGATTTTTTACCAGGTACACAAGTCAAAGCAGATACTTATGACGAGAGCAACATTCCGGTATTAAAGCTTAATGCCTCAAAAAAATTCAATACAGGTATTTATCCATACAGCATCATGCAGAGTACGTTTTTTCCTGTAGCAAATAATCAGCATGCAGTAAAGGTATCAACCTCAATACAAGAATGGTGTGGCCATGTGTACACGCAACTTAATAATCGCAATCAATTTGAAATTATATCGCACTCTTATTTTCAAGGTGAAGCCGATCAAAATTTCAAACTAGAAAAAACCTGGACAGAAAATGAGATTTGGACCAAACTGAGAATAAATCCTAATTCATTACCAGTTGGTGAAATCAGTATTATTCCGTCATTAGAGTTTACTAGATTAAAACATAAAACTATTACTTCCTATAAAGCTTTTGCAAATTTAAACGATGGCACATACACATTAAATTACCCTGAGTTAAACCGAAGCTTGAAAATTAATTTTAACACAGCATTCCCTTTCGAAATTTTAAGTTGGGAAGAAACATCAACAAACGGTTTTGGTGCATCAGCAAAGACTCTAACAACCAAAGCTACTAAACTAGAAACGATTAAATCAGCCTATTGGAACAAAAACAGTAATGCAGACGAAAGTTTAAGAACTACATTAAAGTTACAATAGAATATTAGCTACCTTTGTTTGTATACAAACCATAATACGCTATGCCGAATTTTTTTGAAACTTATCAATCTGAGATTATCTACTCTGTTATTGTTCTCATCGTTATGCTAATTATACGAGCGATTATTGTTGTAGCAGTAAATAAAATTGGTAAAAAAAGCGGAACTACAGAAGCCAGAGCTGCCTTAATCGGTCGCTATGCAACCGTAACTTTAGTACTCTTGGCATTATTGATAGAAGCCTTTATTCTCGGTGCTAAAACTAGTGATATCACATTAGTGTTTTCGTCAGTATTTGCTGTTATCGGTATAGCCTTATTTGCTATTTGGTCTATTTTGAGCAATATAACTTCTGGAGTGATTATGTTTTTTTCATTCCCTTATAAGGTTGGGGATAAAATTAAAATACACGATAAAGATTACCCTGTAGAAGCCATTATTGAAGACATCAGAGCATTTCAACTTATACTTAGAGAAGACAATGGCGATTTGGTCACTTACCCTAACAACTTAATTCTTCAAAAAGCTGTAACTTTAATGGAGAAAGATGCTTTAGACGATAGCAGTATTCTTTAAATTATGATTAAAAGACGAACTAAGAAAAAACGCACCCAAGAATCTAAAAAACATATTGGTCAGGTTCCTGGTACGCTAATCTATACTGGAAAAAAGTCTGATAAAGATTTTCATGTAGAATGCTTCGATTACACAAAAGACTATATTGAAGAGTCTATATTACTCAATATTGAAGATGCTATTAATTATAAAGAAACAGATTCGGTAACCTGGATAAATGTCGATGGACTTAAACATACAGACAAAATTGAAGATATTGGTAAACAATACGATCTGCATCCTCTAGTTTTAGAAGATATTGTAAATACTTCTCAACGACCTAAAATTGATGAGTATGAAGATTATTTGTTTGTTGTACTAAAAATGTTGTATTACGACGACGACGAAAACATTGTTATAGAGCAAGTCAGCATAGTATTAGGTAAAAATCATGTGTTAACATTTCAAGAATCTGAAGGAGATGTATTTGGTTCCATTAGAGAACGTTTGCGATTATCTAATGGTAGAATACGAGGATTAAAATCCGATTATCTCATGTATGCATTAATTGATGCTATCGTAGATAATTACTTTAGTCTCATTGAAACCCTTGGCAATAAAATCGAAGACTTAGAAACCGAACTCTTTTCAGGCAATGCAAGAGAAAATGTTAACATAGACATACAACAACTCAAACGCGAAATTCTGAAAGTACGCAGGGCAATTTTTCCACTTCGCGAAATTATAAATCGTATTGAAAAAGGAGATCACCCTTTTATCTACAAACGCACAATCACCTTTTACAGAGATGTTTACGACCATTTAATTCAAGTATCAGAAAACATAGATATTTACCGTGAAATGATATGGAGTTTAATGGATATGTATATGACCACTATAAGTAACCGAATGAACGAAGTAATGAAAGTGCTTACCATTATGTCTTCTATATTCATTCCATTATCCTTTTTAGCTGGCCTCTATGGAATGAACTTTAAATACATTCCAGAACTCGAATACCGCAATGGTTATTTTGTGCTTTTGGGAGTTATGTTTACTATTTTTGTAGGACTGCTCATTTACTTTAAAAGAAAGAAGTGGTTGTAGCTATTCTAAAAAATGTATTTATCAGATAAGCTTTTTGAAATTCCGATGTTTTTGAGCACTTATATCATTGCTCATCTATATACTTCTGTTTTAATATTAATTATTCTTCAAGGTATTACAGGCAACAAAAATTGGCATATCTCTGCATTAACCTTTATTAAATGGCTCATTATTATTTACGCTATAATTACCATTATTTGCTGGCTTTTAGTATACTTTTTTCCTGGAATTGGCGAATATGCATTTCTAGATAGAGCAATAGGTCCTTATGCTTGGGCTTATTGGATAATGTTGTTCTTTAATTGTATTTTTCCTCTTATTCTTTTTTATAAACCACTTGGTAAAAACATCTATTTTGTGTTATTAGTTTCTATTCTAATGAATGTGGGTTTCTTTATGGAACGCTTTGTCATTATAATTACCAGTATTCACAGAGATTACTTACCATAGTTAGAGTTTACTCTTCTAACATCTCATTTCTCATATCTCACATCTCAAAAACCCAACGTTAAACAAACCCTAAAATCAAGGTTATAGTAGGCAACTTTTTTATATTTGAAGAGCACACTAACTAAATAACCTCATGTTTCAGATTAGACTCTGTATTCTTTTTGTTTCTAGCTGTTTAATTACTTTATCAGCACAACAACCAAAAAAATTTAATTCCTCAGAAATCTATGAAGCTGTCCAAAAGCTTAATGTCCTAGGTTCTGTCTTATATGTTGCAGCGCATCCAGATGATGAAAATACACGATTAATATCTTATATGTCTAACCAAGTTAAGGCACGTACAGCTTACCTTTCGTTAACACGAGGTGATGGTGGACAAAATCTTATAGGACCAGAAATTAGAGAACTTCTTGGTGTCATTAGAACCCAAGAATTACTAGCAGCTCGTCGAGTGGATGGTGGTGAACAACGCTTTACAAGAGCTAATGATTTTGGTTACTCAAAACATCCTGACGAAACCCTAGAGATCTGGGATAAAGATTTGGTTTTGGCAGATGTGGTTTGGGCAATTAGAACCTTTAAGCCAGACGTGATTATTAACCGTTTTGACCACAGAACACCTGGTAGAACTCATGGTCATCATACAGCTTCTGCGATGCTAAGTATGGAAGCTTTCGATTTGGCCAGTGATGCTTCTCAATATCCATCGCAATTACAATATACTGAAACTTGGCAGCCAAAGCGTATCTTCTTTAACACATCTTGGTGGTTTTATGGAAGCCAAGAAAAATTTGAAGAAGCCGACAAAAGCAATATGCTAAATTTTGATATTGGTGTTTATTATCCAAGCAAAGGTATGTCTAATAACGAAGTTGCTGCCTTGGCAAGCAGTCAGCACTTATGCCAAGGTTTTGGTCGTTTATCACAACGAGGCACACAACAAGAATACATTGAATATTTAAAAGGTGAACCGTTAGATGATAGCAAATCAGTATTTGCAGGTATAGACACGTCTTGGAATAGAATTGAAGGTGGAAAAGCAATTGGAGACATTTTAAACTCCGTTGAAGAGAATTTTGATTTTAAAAATCCAGCCACTCATCTACCGCAATTATTACAAGCTTATAGATTACTTCAAAATGTAAAAGATGAGCATTGGAAAACCATTAAAACTAAAGAATTACTAACTATTATAGAAGCTTGTGCAGGCTTATACCTAGAAGTATCTGCTAATTCACCACATGCAGCACCTAACGCTAATGTAAGTTTAAACATTGAAGCATTAAACCGAAGCTCTGCATCAGTTAATTTAAAATCCTATGAGTTATCGACACTTCCCAATGCTATTTCTAAGGAAATGTATATGGTAGAAAATCAGAAGTTAAATTTTAATGAAGCCATTACAATACCAAAAAACAGCCACTACACTACTCCGTATTGGCTAAATAAAAAGAGTACACTTGGTATGTATCATGTTGATAATCCGCAATGGATAGGCAAACCAGAAACACCAAGAGCTGCATTTGTAGATTTTAATTTAAACATTGAAGGGACACCTATCACCATAACCAAACCTGTAGTATATCGGTATTCGCAACCAGACAAAGGCGAATTGTACAGACCTTTTGAAGTAATACCAGAAGTCTCTGCAAGCATTTCTGATAAGGTTTTTATTTTTGAAAACGATCAACAAAAAGAGATTGAAGTGATTGTAAAAGCTGGTAGAGACACCATTGAAGGTTATGTGCAAATGGCTTATCCAAACGATTGGAACGTCTATCCACAAAAACAAAAAATTGAAATTGTTAATAAAGGTGATGTTCAAAAAGTGGTATTTACAGTGATTCCGCCAAAAAATCAGAGTGAAGGTCTTATTACACCAATGGTAAACATTAATGGTGACTATTACACTGATGAACTTGTAGAAATAGACTACAGTCACATTCCGTACCAAACCGTTTTAATACCAAGCGTAAGTAAAGTGGTTCGTTTAGACATTGATAAACGCGGTAATAACATAGGCTATATTGAAGGTGCCGGAGATGTTGTGCCAGAAAGTCTAAGACAAATTGGTTACAACGTTACTGTTATAAAACCAGATCAAATTTCAGCCGAAAACCTAATTAATTTTGATGCTGTTGTTGTAGGTATTAGAGCGTATAATATTTTGGACGAACTTAAGTTTAAACAAAAATTCTTACTAAATTATGTTAAAGAAGGTGGAAACCTCATTGTGCAGTATAACACTAACAGACGCCTTAAAGTCGATAATTTTTCACCTTACGATTTAGAACTCTCTAGAGATCGTGTTACTGATGAAAATGCTGAAGTTAAAATACTTGAGCCAAATCATCCGCTATTAAATTTTCCAAATAAAATCACAGCACAAGATTTTGAAGGTTGGGTACAAGAACGAGGTTTGTATTTTCCTAATGAATGGTCGGAAGAATTTACACCACTTCTTTCTATGAACGACAAAGGCGAGTCTTCTAAAGAAGGGAGTCTCTTGGTTGCCAAATACGGAAAAGGAAACTACATATATACAGGTTTAAGCTTTTTTAGGGAGTTTCCTGCTGGTGTTTCTGGTGCTTATCGTCTTTTTGCCAATCTGCTTTCTGCTGGTAAAGAAGAAGCTAGCAAACTTAAAAACTAATTACTAACTACTAAAATATATGCATAACCAAGACCGACCGCAACCAAAGCAAAAATGGGATAAGATGTACACCATCGTACTCATCGCAAATGCACTTTATATCGTATTATTTTATTTTATAACTGCTTCATTCGCTTAAGCCTATGCAACAGACTTTAGACTGGATAGATTGGACGGTTTTAATTACCACTTTGGCCATCATTGTAGGTTATGGCACATGGAAAACACGTGGTAGTAAAAATGTTCAGGATTATGTTAGAGGTGGTAATACTACAAAATGGTGGACTATCGGTTTGTCTGTAATGGCAACACAAGCTAGTGCTATTACCTTTCTTTCTACCACAGGTCAAGCATTTTCTGACGGCATGGGATTTGTGCAATTTTACTTTGGTTTGCCGATTGCCATGGTGATTATCTGCCTAGTATTTATCCCTATATATCATCGGCTCAAAGTATACACAGCTTACGAATTTCTCGAAAATCGTTTCGATCTAAAAACCAGAACACTTACAGCTATTTTATTCTTAGTTCAGCGTGGCTTGGCGGCAGGTATTACCATTTTTGCTCCTGCCATTATTCTTTCAGTTGTATTAGGTTGGAATATCGTTACCCTTAACATCATCATTGGTGTTTTAGTGATTATCTATACCGTTTCTGGTGGTACTAAAGCTGTAACTGTAACACAAAAACAGCAGATGTTTGTGATTTTCGCTGGTATGATCGCTGCACTAATAATTATCATTAATCTTATACCTAATGAAGTTTCTTTTGTTGATGCTATTGATATTGCAGGCGCTACAGGAAAGATGCAAGTACTGGATTTTTCTTTCGATTTAGAAAATCGTTATACCGTTTGGACAGGACTTATTGGTGGCACATTCTTAATGTTATCGTATTTCGGTACCGATCAAAGTCAGGTGCAACGCTACCTTTCTGGTAAAAGCATGAAAGAAATGCAAATGGGCTTACTCTTCAATGGACTACTAAAAGTACCTATGCAGTTCTTTATTCTTCTGGTTGGTGTTATGGTATTTGTGTTTTATCAATTTAACCCTTCACCATTAAATTTTATTGATAAGTCTACAGAAACAGTTTTAGCTTCAGAATATGGTAATGAATATAGAGCACTTCAAGATAAACAGGCAGAATTATTTGATATGAAGCAACGCCTTAGTTTAGCTTATGCAAAGAACGAATACCCTGAGTTAAAACAACAACTTTTTCAAATAGATAGTATTGAAAAAACATATCGTCATAAATCTAAAGTTCTTATTAAAAAAGCTATTGATCCTGAATATGCAGTTAAGTATGATGCTCTAGAAAAACAAGTATACGAAAATACTTTTGGTTTAATGAAGAAGGGCTCCTATAATGAAAAAATTGAAGAACTAAACGAATTATCAAAGGAGGCTGCCAAAGACACACAGACCAATGACAGAGATTACATGTTTATTCGGTTTATTCTAAATCATTTACCAACAGGTTTAATCGGTTTATTATTGGCAGTAATCCTATCTGCCGCTATGTCTTCCACAGCTTCAGAAATTAATGCTTTGGCTACGATTACGTCTATCGATCTTTACGGTAGAAATTTAAAAGAAGATAAAGGTGAAACACATATGGTAAATATGACTAAGTGGTTTACCTTAGGTTGGGGAATTGTTGCGATAATTATTGCCTGTTTTGCGGATTTGGCAGAAAACTTAATTCAGCTTGTTAACATTATTGGCTCTATATTTTATGGTAACGTACTCGGTATTTTTTTACTGGCTTTTTTCTTTCAACGTATAAAAGGGAATAGCGTCTTTACAGCCGCTTTAATTACGCAGGCTATAGTTATCATTGGCTGGGCTTTTGATTGGATGCCTTATTTATGGCTAAATCTTTTTGGTTGTGTTGTTGTAATAGTTATTGCTAATTTATTTCAAAGTTTTACTAAGAAAGTAGTTTAAGTTAAAAATAAAAAAAAGCACAATCGAAACGATTGCGCTTTTTTTTAAATTGGGTATAAAATGTTAATTACATCTCTCCCCATTCTTTTAAAGAATCTTGATTCATTTTAATATAATCGGCATTTCCTGCTGCCTTTGCACCTTCAAGGGATTTCTTTGCAGCTTCTATGGCGCCTTTTTTGTCACCATTTGCTGCATGTATTAGAGATTGTTGTCTTAAATACCAAAAACGTGGTTCTTTTTCTGTCATTTCTACAGCTTTGTCAATCCATTTCATTGCTTGGTCTAAGTCTTTACCTTCAGATAAATTGTAGACAGCTGCAGAGTAATAATCACCAGCTGAAGGACCAGACATTACATTTTTAATAGATCTTGACACCTTCTCTTCAGTTGGAACTTTAAAGGTAACGGCAGCATAAGTGTTTTCCCAAACGAAACCAATACTTGCAGAATTATTAGTTAAATCATCAAATCCTATAGTCCAAGTCTCAACATCCATTGGCATTTCATAAACTTTTACAGAAGCTTTTGCAGCAACTTTAGAATCATCCCATTTAGCTGGCGTTCCCCAATTATTTGTGTCTGAATAAAAAACAACTTCCCAAGAATCCTTATTTGGAGTGATAAATATGGCATAAGAACCTGCTTTAAGTTTGCCACTTTCTAAAGAAACATCATCACTAAAAGTAACGATAGTGTTTTTATTGGCACCTGCACGCCACATTTTCCCATAAGGCACAAGATCTCCAAATATTTTTCTTCCTTTCATACTCGGACGAGAGTATTCTAAGGTTACATCTGTTAAACCAACCTTCTGCTCTATTTTAGTAAAAGGACTTGGCTGTGGTGTTTCCACCTGTGCATTCACAGAGAACATTAAGGTCAATGCAAATGTTAATAGTACTAGTTTTTTCATGTTGATAAGTGTTGTTTTAAAATAATGTTAAAATTACAACTAAAGACAACTTAGGAATGTTAATGAATACCTAAAAATAAAAATTAACACTGAATTTACTTTTCATTTATTCTTTTATCGTAATATTGCAATATAATAATTAAACCAAATTATGGGACTTACTAAATCTGAGATTTTCACGAATGAGCAAAACCAAATTGCCTCAATTGCAAAAGCGTTTGCACATCCTGCAAGAATTGCAATTTTACAACACATAATCAACTCTAATACTTGTATCTGTGGTGACTTAGTAGACGAAATTGGTTTGGCACAAGCAACAATTTCTCAACATCTCAGAGAATTAAAAAATATAGGGTTGATAAAGGGAAATATTGAAGGCACCAGTGTTTGCTATTGCATAGATGAGAATAATTGGACTGAGGCAAAACATATTATTTCTCAATTTTTGGATTATGAATCTAAAAATACCAACTGTTGTTAAACCATATTGATTTTATATCAATACAAAACATATAATTATGAAAACCGAACAAGAACTTAAAGATATTGTAAAAGAACGATATGCTAAAATTGCCGAACAAGGCAAAGCTGAAAATGCTTCATCTTGTTGTGGAGCTACTACTCCATCCAACAAAGTTTATAACATAATGATGGACGATTACTCTGAAACCAAAGGTTATGTAAGTGATGCTGACTTAGGTTTGGGTTGTGGATTACCAACACAATTCGCTTTAATAAAAAAAGGCGATACCGTTATAGATTTGGGGTCTGGTGCTGGTAACGATTGTTTTGTAGCGAGACATGAAACCGGTAGTGAAGGAAAAGTTATTGGTATTGACTTCACTCCTATTATGATACAAAAAGCACGAATCAATGCTGAAAAACTTGGCTACAACAATGTTGAATTTAGAGAAGGTGATATAGACAATATGCCTGTAAGCGATAACGTTGCAGATGTTATCGTAAGTAATTGTGTACTTAATCTAGTGCCTAACAAACAAAAAGTTATTAGTGAAATTTTCAGAGCATTAAAACCAGGAGGTCATTTTAGTATTTCTGATATTGTTTTAGTTGGTGATTTGCCAAAAGCCCTAAAAGAAGATGCAGAAATGTACGCTGGATGCGTGGCTGGAGCTATACAAAAGGAGGAGTATCTAAAACATATTTCTGATCAAGGTTTTGTGAATATTAATATTCAAAAAGAAAAGCCCATCACTATTCCAGATGATATCTTAAGTAAATATTTGAATAAAGAATCGATCGAACAGTTTAATTCTGAAGATGTTGGTATTTTCAGTATCACAGTATATGCTGAAAAACCTGGGAAAAGGGAAAAGAAACCAAAACTTCAATTAGCAGACATTACTAGTGATGAGCCATGTTGCTCACCAGATGGCAACTGTTGTTAAATTATATAAAATCACTAACCTAAGATGATATTTTCAAAATTATCAGAAAAAATAGATGGTCTTGATACATCCATAATTTCTAAAGAAAGGAAAACCATTTTACAGCCTTTAATAGATTTTATTCAATCTAAAGTTGATGCAAAGCAGATGATTAATCTCAATTTTATATGCACTCACAATTCAAGAAGAAGTCATCTATCACAAGCTTGGGCGCAAGTCTTGGGTACGTATTATGGTATTGATAATCTGTTTTGCTATTCCGCAGGTACAGAGGCAACTACTTTGTTTCCGGTAGCAGCAGAAACACTTTCTAAATCAGGCTTTAAAGTCGATAAACTTTCTGAAGGAAACAATCCTGTGTACAGTTTAAAATATGCTGAAAACACACATCCTATCATCGGATTTTCAAAAACCATTGCGTCGGAATTTAATCCTCAAAGTGGTTTTGCCGCCATAATGACCTGCTCTTCGGCAGATCAAGGTTGTCCTTTTATTGCTGGTGCAGAAAAGCGTATCCCTATTACTTACGAAGATCCAAAAGTAGCTGATGGCACTCCGCAACAAATAGAAAAATACGAAGAGCGTAGTACTCAAATTGCCACTGAAATGAAATTTATTTTTTCTCAGATAAAGAACTAATCAAAAATGAAAAAGAAACTTAGTTTTTTAGATAGCTACCTTACATTATGGATATTTTCAGCTATGATTTTGGGAGTTGGGATAGGTTATTTTTTTCCAAAATTTCCAGAGCTAATTAACTCTTATAGTAGTGGCACTACAAACATTCCTATTGCCGTCGGACTTATATTAATGATGTATCCTCCACTGGCAAAAGTTAATTATAGCTTACTACCTAAGGTTTTTAAGGATGTAAAAATATTATCCATTTCATTAGTGCTCAACTGGATTATTGGCCCTGTTTTAATGTTTGTTTTGGCCATACTATTTCTACAAGACCACCCGGAATATATGGTAGGCCTTATTCTTATTGGTTTGGCACGTTGTATAGCTATGGTATTAGTATGGAACGATTTGGCAGAAGGTAGTAGTGAGTATGGTGCTGGTTTAGTGGCATTAAATAGTATTTTTCAGGTGTTTGGTTATAGCTTTTATGCTTATCTGTTTATCACTGTGCTACCACCCTATTTTGGTTTTGAAGGTGCCATTGTAGATATATCTATTGCAACCATTGCAGAGAGTGTTGCTATTTATTTAGGTATTCCGTTTTTAATGGGAATTTTGTCACGTGTAATCCTTGTGAAACTTAAAGGTGAAGCTTGGTATATTCAAAAATTTATTCCAACCATATCACCTTTAACACTTATTGCCTTGTTGTTTACAATTGTAGTAATGTTTTCTTTAAAAGGTGAGTTAATTGTTGAAATCCCAGGAGATGTATTAATCATAGCCATACCGTTGTTAATCTACTTTACCGTAATGTTTCTTATTGGCTTTTTTATGAGTAAAGCAATGGGAGCACCTTATGATAAAAATGCAGCAATCGCATTTACAGCAGCTGGCAACAATTTTGAATTAGCAATAGCAGTCGCCATTGCAGTCTTTGGTCTCAACTCAGGCCAGGCCTTTACTGGAGTTATTGGGCCTTTAGTAGAAGTACCTGCACTAATTCTTTTGGTACGCGTCGCTTTTTGGTTGCGAAAAAAATACTATACTACATCAAGAGCATAAGCCTAAAAACCTACTTGCTCTATCTTAGGAGTTAAATTTTGTTTAACTTTTAATTTATATCATTAAACATTTTGTATCTTTACATTGTAAATTAACTACAATGGCAAAGAAAAAAAATATAAAGCAAGCAGACCTCATTTCTTTTTACATGGATTATGTCCTTACGCACAACCAACAGCCTAAATCGGTATATGTGTTTGCTAAGGATAATAACTTTGAAGAACAACAATTTTATCAGTTCTTTTCGTCATTTGATGTTTTAGAACAGTCCATTTTTAAAATATTCTTTGATAATGCGATTACTGTTTTAGAGAAAAGCGATGATTATGCTTCTTTTGATGCACGCAATAAACTTTTAAGTTTTTACTTCACATTTTTTGAAATTCTAACAGCAAATAGAAGTTATGTCGCTTATGCTTTGGGTGAACACAAAAATTCATTAAAAACACTCCGCATTTTGGCACCTCTAAAACAACGTTTTACCAATTATATTGAATTACTAGATATCAAGACGATTGATTTAAAACAAGAACAATTAACCAAACTACAGCAACGTAGCATAAAAGAATCAGCATGGTTTCAATTACTGCTAACCATGAAGTTTTGGTTAGATGACAGTTCACCTTCATTCGAAAAAACAGATGTATTTATTGAAAAATCAGTACGTGCAAGTTTTGACCTTATAGATACTACACCACTGAAAAGTTTAATTGATTTTGGGAAGTTTATTTATAAAGAAAAAATACACAGCAATTAAATGAAGACCATAGATAGCATACCCATTTCAAAAATATCTCGTGCATCAAAGCTGGTGACCACTGGTGCAAAAGTTGGTGTAAACTACTTAAAATATTATGGTGATAAGATTACCAAATCTGAAGCCGAGGCCAAAGAACGGCTAAATCAAAACAATGCAGAAGATATTTACGACAGCCTAAAACAACTGAAAGGAAGTGCTCTTAAAGTTGCACAAATGTTAAGCATGGAAAAAAGTATTTTACCACAGGCTTATGTGGAGAAATTCTCGCTGTCCCAATTTTCGGTACCACCATTATCACCTCCATTAGTGATTAAAACATTTAAAAAATATTTTGGGAAACATCCCGACGACTTATTTGATACTTTCAATGCAACTTCAGTCAATGCTGCCAGTATTGGCCAAGTCCATATTGCAGAAAAGAATGGGAAAAAATTTGCTGTGAAAATCCAATATCCTGGAGTTGCAGAGAGTATCGCATCAGATTTAGCATTGGTTAAACCAGTGGCTATAAAAATGTTTAATATTAAAGGAAAAGATTCTGATAAGTATTTTAAAGAAGTTGAAGATAAACTTACAGAAGAAACAAATTACAATCTCGAAATAGCACAAAGCAAAGCTGTCGCAGAAGCTTGTAAGCACATTCCGAATTTAAAGTTTCCAGAATATTACGAAGATTTATCTTCTGAGCGCATTATAACCATGGATTATATGGATGGTGAGCATATTTCTGAATTCGCAAGCCACAATACAGATCAAGAAAAGGCAACTCAGTTAGGGCAAGCATTATGGGACTTTTATATGTTTCAAATTCACAACCTAAAAAAGGTGCATGCCGATCCGCATCCTGGCAATTTTTTAATTTCTAAAGACGGACAACTTATCGCTTTAGACTTTGGTTGCATGAAAACTATTCCAGAGGAGTTTTACAAACCTTATTTTGATCTCACAGAAAAAGATATCATCAATCAACCTGAAAAATTTAAAGAAAAACTCTACGAATTAGAAATTCTTAGACCTGATGACTCCGAAGAAGAAATTATCTTTTTTACCGATATGTTTCATGAATTATTAAGTCTATTTACTCAACCATTTCATTCAGAAGAATTTGACTTCTCGGATGACAATTTCTTCGGAAAAATTACCGAAATGGGACAGAAGTATACAAAGAGTACAGAATTACGCAACATGAATGGTAATCGTGGCTCTAAACATTTCATTTATATCAACCGAACCTTCTTCGGCCTTTACAATTTAATGTTTGACCTAAATGCTAAAAACATCAAAATCAATAATTTTATAAATCTTTAATATGGCGACCTTTAGTATCCAAGACATAGACAACATGCATCATTTGTACCGCATCAACCTTATTAATAGTTGTAGTGGTTACAAGTCTGCGAATCTAATTGGCACTAAAGACAATCAAGATGTTACTAATGTTGCCGTTTTTAGTTCCATTACGCATTTGGGTTCTAATCCTGCTTTGTTAGGTTTTTTTCTTAGACCTACAACAGTTATTCGCAATACCTACGAGAACATAAGATCTACAGGAAAATTCACCATCAATCATATTTATGAAGATATTTTAGAAGACGCACATCATACTTCAGCAAAATATGATGCTCAAATTTCAGAATTTGACACCACTAAATTAGAAGAAGAATATAAAGACAATTTTTTTGCACCTTTTGTTAAGGGTTGTCCGATACAAATGGCCATGAGCTATGTAGAGGAATATGCGATTGAAGCCAATAATACCATACTATTAATAGGAAAAATCGAAAACCTATACGTACAAGACGATTTGTTGGAAAAGGATGGATTTATAAATTTATCTAAAGCTAAAGTAGCCACTATTAATGGTTTAGACGGTTATGCCATCCCGAATTTAAAACAACGATTAGAATACCAAAGACCTAAACCAGAATTTGCAATACCCAATGACTAATGCAAATACTAATTACAGGAACAACGGGCTACATTGCCAAAAGACTAGCACTTCAACTTCTTGAGGAAGGACATGAGTTGGTTTGTTGTGTTCGTGATTTAAATCGTATTCCAGACGAAATTGAGGAACATCCATGGTGCTCTTTTATAAAAATGGATTTTCTTAGTCCAGAACCAAATAAAATTCCAAAAACCATAGATGCGGCTTATTACCTCATCCATTCTATGGCAACAAATGCTGATGATTTTGAAGATTTAGAACGTCAGTGCGCTCACAATTTTAAAAATCTTATTGAAGCTACTGAATGTAAGCAAGTCATCTATCTCAGCGGTATTGTTAACGATGATTCACTTTCTAAACATTTAAAGTCTCGATTACAAGTTGAAGAAACATTAAAATCGGACAGCTATGCCTTAACGACATTTAGAGCAGGTATTATTGTAGGTAGTGGTAGTGCTTCCTTCGAAATTATAAGAGATATCGTAGAGAAACTACCGGTTATGATTACACCAAAATGGTTGAATACAAAAACGCAACCGCTTGGTATTAGAGATGTACTCACCTACTTATCTCAAGCCCTAGGTAAAGAAGCACTTTACAATAAGTCCTATGACATTTTTGGTCCTGAAGTCTTAACCTATAAGGAAATGCTTTTACAATTTGCCGAAGTACGTGGTTTAAAACGGTACATCTACACATTACCTGTTTTAAGTCCGAAACTTTCATCGTACTGGCTCTATTTTGTCACTTCAACATCGTTTCAATTGGCCCAAGCCTTGGTTGATAGCATGAAGGTAGAGGTGATTGGCAAACCAAGTGATATTAATACACACATTGACATTGCTCCACTTTCATATAAAGAAGCTGTTGAATTGGCTTTTCAAAGAATTGAACAAAATAGTGTAATCTCTAGTTGGAAAGACGCAGTTAGTAGCGGACGATTTAAAGATCAGCTATCTAAACATATAGAATTACCACAGTATGGCTGTTTTAAAGATATACGCTCTAGAACCATAGAAAATGAAGATTATACACTTAATAAAATCTGGAGTATTGGAGGCCGAAATGGCTGGTACAGTTTCAATGGTTTATGGAAAATAAGAGGTTATGTAGATAAGCTCTTTGGTGGTGTTGGTCTTAGAAGAGGACGTACTCACGACACCTATCTTGAAGCTGGAGATCCTTTGGATTTTTGGCGTGTACTTTTTGCAGACAAACAAGAAAAACGACTACTCTTATTTGCCGAAATGCGCTTGCCTGGTGAAGCTTGGCTTGAATTTAAAATTGTAAAAAACAAACTCTACCAACGTGCCGTATTTAGACCAAAAGGACTTTGGGGACGTCTGTATTGGTATATGGTTTTACCATTTCATGCCTTTGTGTTTAAAGGAATGATTAATGCCTTAATAAAACCCGAATGAGAGGTGTAAAAAAACAACATCTTCCCACAAAAATATGCCCAGTTTGTGAGCGACCATTTACTTGGCGCAAAAAATGGGCAAAAAATTGGGACAACGTAAAATATTGTAGCGAAAAATGCAGAAGAACGACATAAAAAATCTGATTTGGTTTAGGAATGACCTGAGAACCATTGACAATGCAGTTTTAAGAGAAGCCACAAAAAATGGTAATACTGTTTTTGGTGTATATTGTTTCGATCCTAAACAGTTTCAAATTGATGCTTTTGGGTTTAGAAAAACAGGAAAATTTAGAACGCAGTTTTTGATTGAAACCATCAAAGATTTAAAGGAGCAACTTAGTCAACTCAACATAGAATTACTTGTGTTTAACGAGCATCCCGAGGTAATTATTCCGAAGCTCTGTAATACACTAAATGTTGAGGAAATTTACCTTCAAAAAGAATGGACGCAAGAAGAAATTGACATTGAAAATGCATTGAAAGCAAATATTGACAACGTGACTTGGCATCACATTTACAATCAACTTCTATTTCATCCTGAAGATATCAATTTTGAGATTTCTAAAACACCACAAGTATTTACGGTCTTTAGAAAAAAATTAGAAAAATATGTCAGTATAAGACCTGAGGTTGAAACACCAAAACTTCCAGAAAGCAATCGCATTGAAAATACCACAAGCATCCCATCGCTTTCAGACTTAGGTTTTAATAATTTTGAAACGCATCCACACTCAGCATTTCCTTTTAAGGGAGGTGAAACTGCTGCTCTAAAGCGATTAGACGACTATTTTTTCAATACCAAAAAATTAGGTTTTTATAAGAAAACCAGAAATGGTTTGGTAGGCAAGGATTATAGTTCAAAATTTTCGCCTTGGTTAGCTAATGGTAGTATTTCTGCCAAAACGATCTATTGGAAAGTTAAGCAGTTTGAAAAAGAACATTATAAAAACCAATCGACCTACTGGTTAATTTTTGAATTGATTTGGCGCGACTATTTCAAATATATTTCACTAAAGCACGGTAACCAGATTTTTAAACTCGAAGGCATTCTAAAAAAAGACTATAACTGGTCTACAAATGAAACGCAAATACAACAATGGATTGATGGCGAAACAGCATCTGACTTTGTAAATGCCAATATGATAGAACTTAAAGAAACAGGATGGATGAGCAATAGAGGTCGCCAAAACGTAGCATCCTATTTTGCTAAAGAGTTAGAGTTAGATTGGCGCATAGGTGCTGCGTATTTTGAATCGCTTCTACTCGATTATGATGTGCACAGCAATTACGGCAATTGGATGTATGTAGCAGGTGTTGGCAACGATCCTCGTGATCGTAAATTTAACGTGCAATTGCAAGCCGAGCGTTACGACAGCAATGGAAAATTCAGAAGTTTATGGTTACAACCGAGTTTGTTTTAGTATGAAAAAGAACGACTACATATTACTATTTCCTCATCAATTATTTCAGGATTCTCCGATTTTAGAAATTGATGCGGCTATATACCTTATTGAAGAATATTTGTTTTTTAAACACTATAAATTTCATAAACAGAAAATAGCGTTTCATAGAGCGTCTATGAAAGCGTATGCTGATTTTTTAGAGTCTAAAGGTAAAACTGTGCATTATATTGAAGCAACTTCAGACGATAGTGATATCAGAATATTGATACCCAAACTAATTGACAATGGTACAGAAACGCTTCATATTATTGACCCAACAGATAATTGGCTAGAAAAGCGTATTAAAGCAAATTCAAAAGACATTACAGTTGAATGGCATGAAAGTCCACTCTTTATCAATACAAAAAAAGATCTCAGCTCATTTTTTAAACCTTCAAAAAAGAAATTTTTTCAAACTTCATTTTATAAAGAACAACGAAAAAATCGAGACATTTTAATGGTTTCCAAAGAACCTGAAGGAGGCAAATGGACTTACGATTCTGAAAACCGAAAGAAATATCCAAAAGACAAAACACCACCAAATATTCAGTTTCCTGAACGGTCTGACTACTATGAGGAAGCTATAAAGTACACAGGAAAACATTTTAAAAATCATTATGGAGAACTAAACGACTTCATTAATTATCCTATAGATTTTGAATCTTCTGAAGCGTGGTTACAGCAGTTTTTCGAGTACCGTTTTCATGAATTTGGTGTTTATGAAGATGCCATTGTAAAGGAAGAGCATTTTTTAAACCATAGTTTACTTTCGCCTTTGATTAATGTTGGTTTGCTAAATCCCTCAAACGTTATTGATAAAGCCATTACATATGCCAAAGAAAATGATGTACCGATTAATTCAACAGAAGGTTTTGTAAGGCAAATTTTAGGTTGGCGCGAATTTATAAGAGGAGTTTATGAAGTGAAAGGTACAGAAGAGCGCACCAAAAACTTCTGGAATTTTGATCGAAAAATACCTACATCATTTTACGACGGTTCTACAGGTATAAAACCCGTAGACGATGTTATAAAAAAAATACTAAAAACAGGTTATGCTCACCATATAGAACGCTTAATGATTCTTGGCAATTTTATGGTGCTTTGCGAGTTCGATCCAGATGAAGTTTATCAATGGTTTATGGAATTATTTATAGACTCATACGATTGGGTAATGGTGCCGAATGTGTATGGCATGAGTTTGTTTGCCGATGGTGGTTTAATGTCTACAAAACCATACATAAGCAGCAGCAACTACATTATGAAAATGAGCAACTACAGTAAAAGTGAATGGCAAGAGACATGGGATGGCTTGTTTTGGACCTTTATGGATAAACATCGTGATTTTTTTGAGAGCAATCCTAGATTAGGTATGCTCTTGGGCAATCTAGATCGTATGAAAAAGGATACAATAGAAAACCATTTTAATAACGCAGAAAAATTCCTCAACACATTATAATGACAAACAAACCACATATTAATGTTGTATGGCTAAAGCGCGATTTACGACTTCAGGATAATGAAGCCATTACTAATGCACTCAGCACTGGTAAACCTACGTTACTGCTTTATGTGTTTGAGCACATTTTACTAAACGACAATCATTATAGTGAACGACATTTTAATTTTATTAAAGAATCAATCAATGATCTTAATAAGGAATTAGAGCCATATAATTCTAAAGTATTAAGCGTTACGAGTGATATTCAAACAGCTTTTAATTTAATTCAAGAATTCTATAAAATAGATGCCATATACTCCCATATAGAAACTGGTATTTTAGTAACATACAATAGAGATAAAGAATTTACCCGTTACTGTCGCAATAACTTCATCCGTTGGCACGAAAGTAAAAACAATGGTGTAGAACGTGGACTAGCAAATAGAGACAACTGGCTAGAGCAATGGGAAGACTATATGAGTCAACCAGTTCTAGAGTTTAATCCAGAAGAAAATCAGTTACTTCACCTTAATGCCATAACAAAATTAGAAAGTGTACTAACAGTTACAAACTTAGACACACCAAAAGACTCAATATTTCAAAAAGGTGGAAGTTCTACCGCTTGGAAATATGCTTCGTCATTTTTTGAGAATCGTCATAAAGACTATATGTTCAACATATCAAAACCAGAAGCATCACGTACAAGTTGTAGTAGACTTTCACCTTATATTGCTTGGGGAAATGTTTCCATCCGCCAAATTTTTCAAAAGGCTCAAACCATTAAAGAACAGAGTAACGATAAACGCCATATTGGTAGTTTTTTATCGCGATTACGATGGCAAGCCCATTTTATTCAAAAGTTTGAAATGGAACATACCATGGAAAATGAGAGCGTCAATAAAGGATATCACAAATTAAAAAAGAGTATTTCCTTAAAATACCAACAAGCTTGGAAAGAAGGCCAAACGGGTTTCCCACTAGTAGACGCAAGCATGCGTTGTTTAGTAGAGACAGGTTATGTAAACTTTAGGATGCGTGCTATGCTTGTATCATTTTTTACTCATATTTTATGGCAACCTTGGCAAAATGCATCAGAGCATTTATCAAAGCAATTTTTAGATTTTGAACCTGGTATTCATTTTCCGCAATTGCAAATGCAAGCAGGTGAAACCGGAATTAATAACTTAAGAATTTATAACCCAACACTAAACGGACTTAAGCACGATCCTGATGCTGAGTTTATAAAAAAGTGGGTACCAGAACTTGCTCGTTTAGATTTACCTTTTATTCACGAACCTTATTTAATGACCGAATTAGAACAAGGATTATACAATTTTAAATTAGGTGAAGACTATCCAGAACCTATCGTAGATATCAAAGAAAACAGAAAGCGTGCCAGCGATATTTTATGGAATATGAAAAAAGATGCTAAGGTTGTAAAAGAAAGTTTTCGGATTTTAAAACGACACACTTTACAAGACAGAGGTAAACTTCTACAAAACGATTAAAATCCTTTTTTAGCTGTCATAAAATTACTTTCATAATTCTCTGTTAATTTTTGTTTAACTATTATTTTAAAACATTAAACATTTGTATATTTACAGTGTTATGATATTGAATACCACACATCACAATCCTGAACACAAACAAATAATTGCTGACCTTGTTGGTAGTCCATTTAGTTTGGTACAGAAATTGAAAATGAAAGGTATAGGTTCTAAACGAATGATTATTGATGAAGTCAGTCCGAATATGCAAAGCATCATGAATACGGTTTCGGATATTAATTACGCCAACATAGAGCTCAGACCAAAAGGTATTTTAGTTATGATTACAAAAGGTTTAAAGAGCTTCACATGGATAATACCATATTACCAACTTGTAATATATAAAGTAAATGGCTCTAGTTTACACGCACAAGGGCGGTTTATTCATTTTAGAAATAGTAAAACCTTTAAAGAGAATAAAAAGTTTTTTAACAAACTTTTAGACGAAAAAGTAAAATACGATTTACAATATTCCATGCCTGCATAAGTATGACTTTAAATGAAAGACAAATAGACCGCGTAATTGAAATGGCTTGGGAAGACCGTACACCGTTTGAAGCCATTACATTTCAATTTGGCTTAAAAGAGCAAGAGGTCATAGAACTTATGCGACGAGAAATGAAACCCAGTAGCTTTAGAATGTGGAGAAAACGTGTGCAAGGAAGAGCTACAAAACATATGAATAAAAGACCCTTTGACAAAGGTAGATTTAAATGCTCACGTCAAAGAAATATATCAAATAACTCTATTTCAAAACGATAACTCGTGCTTTGATTTAAGATTGGAGTACTTAAATACAGCACATTAAAAAGAAGCTATGAAAACGAAAACTATTCCTTACAAAAATGGTCATCAACTCAATGGATTATCTATAGATGACATAGGAGATGACCATTTATTTACTGGTATAGACACACCAATGAAAGCTAATGCTTTTGAAATGTCTAATGATGAAAAGAAACAGCGTATTTCTATTCTGTTCTCAGAAATTATGGACGTACTTGGTTTAGACCTTACTGATGATTCTCTAAAAGGAACACCAGACCGAGTGGCCAAGATGTACATTGAAGAAATCTTTTCTGGATTAGATCCAGAAAATAAGCCCAAGGTTGCTCTTTTTGACAATAAATATCAATACAATCAAATGCTTGTGGAAAAGGACATTACATTCTACTCTAATTGTGAGCATCACTTTGTACCAATTATAGGAAAAGCGCACGTGGCCTATAAATCTTCTGGTAAGGTTATAGGATTATCTAAACTAAACCGCATTGTTCAATATTATGCAAAGCGACCACAAGTACAAGAACGATTGACGCAACAAATTGCCAATGAACTTAAAACGGTTTTAGAAACAGAAGATGTGGCTGTAATTATCGATGCTAAACACCTGTGTGTATCATCAAGAGGTGTTAAGGATGATACTTCATCTACAGTAACAACCTACTATGGTGGAATATTTAACACACCAGAAAAAATTGTTGAATTGCAAAACTATATAAATAATTAAGCTATGGATATATTAGAAAGAGCCGTTGAATTCGAAAACAGAAAGTTTTCTTTCAGAACAACAAGCGACCGAATTTTAGCTGCTAGAGAAGCTAAAGAAATCATCTTAGGTGTTAATGAAATTTATAAGAAGAAAAAAGACGCCAAATTAATGGACCTTATGAAGCGAATAACAGTAATAAAACAAAAGATTGAAAAACGATTAAAAGGACGTCCATTAACAGCTGCTTAACAACATGAAAACTATTATAGTAGTAGGAGGAAGCAAAGGTATTGGCAATGCTATTGTCTCATCTTTGCTTTCTTCATTTAAGGTAATTAACATAAGTAGAACAGCACCAGAGCAATCTCATGATAATCTAACGCACCATCAGTGTGATGTTATCAATGATGAATTGCCAGAAATTGACTCTGCTGATGGCTTAGTATATTGCCCAGGAAGCATCAACTTAAAACCAATAAACCGTCTAAGTTTAGATGATTTTAAAAATGATTTTGAAATTAATGTTTTAGGTGCTGTAAAAACAATCCAGAAGTATTTATCAGTATTGAAAAACGGTCAACAACCTTCAATAGTGCTATTCAGTACAGTAGCCTCTAAATTAGGTATGCCGTTTCATGCTAGTGTTGCTGCTTCAAAATCTGCAGTAGAAGGATTAACAAAATCACTTGGTGCAGAATTAGCGCCAACTATTCGTGTTAATGCAATTGCGCCAACGGTAACAGATACAGATTTAGCATCTAAACTTTTGCGTAATGAGCGCATGATAGAAAATATGAAAGACCGTCATCCCTTGAAGAAATATTTACAACCAGAAGAGGTGGCAGATATGGCAAACTTTTTATTGTCTGATAAAGCGGCTGCACTTTCTGGCCAAGTATTTGAAATGGACTGTGGCATTGTAAGTTTTAAAATTTAGATTATGAATCCGATAAAAGCATTTGTTAGTACTTTGAAGACCACTGACAAAAACATAAAACAAGATGCATTACAACCATTATATGCTATTAAAATTAATAGCTTACAAGGTAAGGCAATAGATCTTTCAGAATTTAAGGGTAAAAAAATACTTTTCGTAAATGTAGCTTCCAAATGCGGTTTTACGCCTCAATATAGAGAGTTGCAAGAACTTGCAGATACCTATAAAAGTCAATTGACAGTTATTGGTGTACCCTGTAACCAATTTGGTGCTCAAGAACCTGGCACGGCAAAAGATATTGAAGAATTTTGCCAGGTTAATTATGGTGTTTCCTTTTTAATTACAGAAAAAATTGATGTGAAAGGTGCAAATCAACATCCACTTTACGAATGGTTAACATCAAAACGCTTAAATGGCAAACAGAATTCTACTGTTAAATGGAATTTTCAAAAATACCTAATTGATGAACATGGTGAATTTTTAGATTATTTTTATTCTATTACGAAACCTACTAATTCCAGAATTACAAAATACTTAAAATAGTTATGTTTGGATTATTTAAAAAAACGTCTGAAAAAGAAAAATTACAAAAGCAATACGAAAAACTTATGGCAGATTGGCATAAGTTATCGACCACCAACAGAGCGGCTAGTGATTTAAAATACGCTGAAGCTCAAAAGGTTTTAGAACGATTAGAAGCGCTCAAATAAGTGTAGTATTGAACAAAATCTCATATTTTATTCTTTTCTTAGCCATCAACTTTGGTGGTTTAGCACTCGGTAGTTGGTTAATGAACAACGGACCAACATCTGAATGGTATATAAATTTAAATAAAGCACCTTGGACACCTCCTGGTTGGGTATTTGGTGTTGCATGGTCTCTGATAATGCTTTGCTTTTCTTGGTATTTAGCAGAACTTTTTAGTGATAGAAAATCTAAATTCTTATGGACGGTGTTTGCATTTCAAGTGCTTTTGAACGTCGGTTGGAATTGGGTATTCTTTAATCAGCATTACACTTTACTAGGGCTTGTAGTAATAACTGCATTATTATTGGTAATATTTTATTTTTTTATCACCTTTAGAAGCGACAGGCTCAAATACGCTAAATATCTGTTATTACCTTATTTAATTTGGCTTTGCATTGCCACATCACTCAATGCTTATGTTGTTTTTTATAATTAGAAACTATCAAAATGAAAATATACAGATTACATACAAAACAGAACCTGCCAATTTCGATAGATGAGGCATGGGAATTTTTATCAAGTCCTCAAAATTTAAAAACCATCACACCAGATTATATGGGTTTTCATATACTATCTGGTGCAGACAGGCCAATGTTTCCTGGTCAAATAATTCAGTATATTGTTACACCAGTATTGGGAATCAAAACTAAATGGGTTACTGAAATTACCCACGTTAAAGACAAAGAATATTTTGTGGATGAGCAACGATTTGGACCTTATTCCCTTTGGCATCATAAACATTTTATAAAACCTATTGAAGGTGGTGTAGAAATGGAAGATATTGTAGATTATAAGGTTCCTATGGGAATATTAGGTCAAATGGTACACCCTATTTTAGTAAAACCAAAACTTGAAGAAATTTTTAATTACCGAACTAAAAAGCTAGAAGAGCTTTTCGGAAAATATTAATATGAGCAAAACAGTAAATATATTTTGGTTTAGAAGAGACCTTAGATTAGATGACAACGTAGGCTTTTATGAAGCTTTAAAGGGAGAACATCCTGTTTTACCATTATTTATTTTCGACTCTGAAATTTTAGATAAACTACCCAAAGATGATGCACGTGTTACTTTTATTCATGAAACGTTGCAAGATATGCGAACTACGCTTCAGAATGACCATAGCAGCAGTATAGCCATATATCATGGTAAACCATTAGACATTTATAAGCAACTTACCGAAGAATTTGAGATTAATACGGTCTATACCAACCATGATTACGAACCTTACGCTAAGGAACGTGATGAAGCTGTACAATCGTATTTAGAATCTCAAAATATTGAATTTAAGACCTTTAAGGATCAGGTGATATTTGAAAAAGATGAGGTTGTAAAAAAAGATGGCGACCCTTATGTGGTGTACACTCCTTACATGCGAACTTGGAAAGAAAAATTTAAGAATATTGATTTAAATATTTACTACACCAATTCTTATTTAGATAATCTTATTGAGCATACACGATTAGCAAATTTAAGTCTGTCGGATATTGGATTTGAAAAATCAGATCAAGACATTGCACCTTATGACGTTACGCCTTCACTCATTCAAGAATACGAAGAAACCCGTAATTACCCTGCAAAAGATGCCACTTCACGTCTTGGTCCTCATTTACGTTTCGGTACAGTAAGCGTTAGAAAGATGATGAAGAAAGCCATTAACGAAAAAAACGAAACCTTTTGGCAAGAATTAATTTGGCGAGAGTTTTTTATGCAAATATTGTGGCATTTTCCACATACAGCTGACAACGCTTTTAAGTCTAAATACGACAGAATTGAATGGAGAAATAACGAAGATGAATTCAAAACATGGTGTGAGGGAAAAACCGGTTATCCTTTAGTTGATGCTGGAATGAGAGAACTTAACGAAACTGGCTTTATGCACAACCGAGTACGCATGTTGGTAGGCAGCTTTTTGTGCAAGCATTTACTTATAGATTGGCGTTGGGGCGAAGCCTATTTTGCGGAAAAGTTACATGATTATGAAATGGCAAGTAATGTTGGCAACTGGCAATGGGTTGCTGGTTCTGGTGTAGATGCTGCGCCATATTTTAGAATTTTTAACCCTACTTCGCAGATTAAAAAGTTTGATAGCGATCATAAATACATCAAAAAATGGGTTCCAGAATATCAAGAGTTAACGTATCCTAAACCTATGGTAGATCATAAAGAGGCGAGAGAGCGTTGTTTAGCTACATACAAAGCGGCTTTAAATTAATTTAAAGTTTTACACAATAAACTGAAAACCTATACGTTACAAACTTTAAGACGTATGTCTTAACAGAAATAACCATTTCAATAAACAATTTTAAACCCTGAAGTAAATTCAGGGTTTTGTTTTATAACAAAGAGACTGTTTCAAAAGTCAGTGTTTTGTCAATCTGAATTCGTTTCAGATTCTAAAACAATTTAAAAATCTGCATATTAAGATTCTGAAATAAATTCAGAATGACAGATTTTTAGACTTTTAAGACAGCCTCTTTGGTCTCTAATAATTTATACTCCTAATTTCCAGGAACACGCTCTATCTTAGCTCCAATTGCTCTAAGACGATCATCTATATCCTCGTAACCACGATCTATTTGTTCTATATTATGAATGATAGATGTTCCTTTAGCAGATAATGCCGCAATTAATAATGAAATACCAGCTCTAATATCTGGAGACGTCATTGTAGTTGCTTTTAATTGTGATTTAAAATCATGTCCTATAACCGTTGCTCTGTGCGGATCGCAAAGTATAATTTTTGCCCCCATATCAATCAACTTATCAACAAAGAACAAACGACTTTCAAACATTTTTTGGTGTATTAAAACCTCACCTCTTGCCTGAGTGGCTATTACTAAAACAATACTTAGCAAATCTGGCGTAAATCCAGGCCAAGGTGCGTCTGCAATAGTTAATATAGAACCATCAATATAATTCTGAATTTGATAACCATCGGTATGTGCAGGAATATGAATATCATCCCCTTGCTGCTCTACAGTGATTCCTAATTTTCTAAATACAGATGGAATTTGCCCTAAATCGTCCCAGCTAACATCTTTTATGGTAAGTTCACTTTTAGTCATGGCAGCTAAACCAATCCAACTACCAATCTCAATCATGTCTGGTAGCATTTTATGTTCTGTACCACCTAAACGTTCTACACCGTCAATAATAAGCATATTAGAACCAATACCAGAAATTTTGGCACCCATCCTATTCAACATTTTACACAACTGCTGCAAATAAGGTTCGCAAGCAGCATTGTAAATTGTTGTTTTACCTTTTGCTAAAACCGCTGCCATAACAATATTTGCTGTTCCTGTAACAGAAGCTTCATCGAGTAGCATATAAGTTCCTTTTAACTCCTCTGCTTCTACTCCATAGAAATAATCTTCTCTATTATATCTAAACTTAGCACCGAGATTTATAAATCCTTCAAAATGGGTATCTAAACGACGACGACCAATCTTATCACCACCAGGTTTTGGAATATACCCTTTTCCGAAACGGCCTAATAATGGACCGACAATCATAATTGAACCACGTAACCCTTTACCGTCTTCTTTAAACTCTGCAGATTCAAGGTACTTTAAATTAACTTCGTCTGCTTTAAAACTGTATGAGCCTTTACCGAGTTTCTCAACCTTTACTCCTAATTTTTTCAATAAGGCAATTAGCTTATTTACATCAATAATATCTGGAATATTATTAATTGTAACAGTCTCTGAAGTTAACAATACTGCACAAAGGATTTGTAAGGCTTCGTTTTTGGCACCCTGAGGCTTAATTGCCCCTTTTAATTGATGTCCGCCTTCAATTTTAAATGTACTCATTTGGTATTAGTAGCGTTTGCGATTGTTAGAATATTTCTTTTTAGTTTTTTTACCACCTTTATTGCTATACTTAGATTTTGTACGCATCAAACTAGAAGAATCACTAAGATCCTCTTCACTATTCTTCAGGTTAATTTTACCATTAGATAATTCAAACAAATGATCAAAAATCACTGTATCCTCTACACTATCCTTATTCCAATTTAGATAACATTTTTTCATATGATTAGCAATAGTGTAAATCAATGCCTCTTTCATATCTCCTTCTTCCCAAGTACATGCAACGTCAATCATGGTTTTTATATTATTACCATAAAAACGATACTTTGGATGATTCTGCGGATATTTTAGAGGATCTGGACCTGCAGTTAATTCTTCGCGAGATGGTTTTGGATAAGGTGAATCAGCATCTAATTCAAAATCTGACATAATGAATAACTGATCCCATAACTTATGCTGAAAATCTGGCACATCTCTTAAATGTGGCTGCAGATTTCCCATTACAGAAATAATAGCTTTTGCTAATTTGTTTCGTTCTTCTTTTGTCTCGCGTGTTTTAGCATGATTTATCATTTTTTGTAAATGACGACCATACTCAGGAATTATCAAATGTTCGCGTTCTGTGTTGTATTCTAAATTATCAATCAAAATGTAAAAATGTGTAGTAAATTATATAAACCCGAAGTTTCTAGGTTTTGTCGCAAAGTACAAAAAATTAGCTAGGTTCAAGGAAATTTTATAGAGAAATTACTCCTTCAACTTTTTCACCTACTTCCTTATATTTGGCGATAACTGCATCAGGATTTTTCATTCTTACATTAACGGACACACTTGTGTATTTACCATTCTTAGATGGTCTTGTATTAATTACTGCACCTGTATGATTAAATAGTTCTTTTACTTCTTCTATTTTTGAAGTCTCAGAAATGACTATAAATTTATATAAATATTCCGTTGGCCAAAGTGCTGTATCTTGTAATTGTGACTTTAGCTTTTTGTAAAACTCTTCCGATTTTTTATTCTTATCCATTATCGATTTTTATTAATGCAAAGATACATCTTACTTTACATTTTTGGTTTTAATTTTTTATCACGAATTTTACTGCAAAAATACTGCCAATTTGAGTCCTAAGAAAATCGTTATTACAGGTGGTCCTGGTACCGGAAAATCATCAATAATCAATCATTTAAAACATCGTGGATTTTTATGTTATGATGAAATCTCTAGAGAGGTCACACTACAAGCAAGGAAAGATGGTATAGAACAACTATTCCTAAAAGAACCTTTGCTGTTTAGTGAAAAACTTTTAGAGGGCAGATTAAGGCAGTATAATGAAGCCTCCAAAGAGTTTGTCAACACTGTTTTTTTAGACAGAGGGATACCAGACATTTTGGCTTATATGGATTACATAGGCGACAAATATCCTCAATATTTTAGTGATGCCTCACAAAACAACCGATACAATTATGTTTTTGTATTAGCGCCATGGCAAGAAATTTTTACAAGCGATAGTGAGCGCTACGAAAGCTTTGAACAAGCTATAGAAATACATCACCATCTTTTAAAAACTTACATGAGATTTGGCTATCAACTTATAGATGTACCGTTTGAAACTATAGAAAAAAGAACCGATTTTATCCTGGAGGTCTTAAATTTGTAGTAATGCATCCTATTGAAGTTTTAGAACGGTATTGGAATTATACGTCTTTTAGACCCTTACAGGAAGACATCATCAATTCTGTATTGGCAAATGAAGATACCTTTGCTTTGCTACCAACTGGTGGTGGAAAATCAATTTGTTTTCAAGTTCCTGCTTTAATGAAAGAAGGTATTTGCGTTGTGGTTTCACCGCTTATTGCCTTAATGAAAGACCAAGTAAATACCTTAAAACAAAAAGGTATTAAGGCTATTGCATTGACTTCTGGCATGACATACAAAGACTTGGACACTCAGTTGGACAATTGTATTTATGGCAATTACAAGTTCTTATACCTTTCACCAGAGCGATTACAGCAACCATTAGTACAAGAGCGTTTGCAACTTATGCAAGTAAATTTAATAGCGGTAGACGAAGCCCATTGTATTAGCCAATGGGGAAATGATTTTAGACCAGCCTATAAACATATTTCAATTCTAAGGGAACTTCATCCTCAAGTGAATTGTATTGCACTAACAGCTTCTGCAAAATATGGTATTATAGACGATATTATTTCAAATTTAGATTTTGTTGCACCAAAAATATTTAAAGCTTCTTTTACACGAAAAAATATTGCATATCAGGTAATTGAAACTGAAGACAAATTATTTCAGCTAAAACATACGTTAAGTAAAAATCCAGGAAGTTCTATAATCTATGTTAGAAACAGACGTGCTACAAAGGACATAAGCAACTATCTAGAGGCACAAGGCTTTTCTTCAACTTTTTATCATGGAGGCATAACCAATAAAGAAAAAAACGAACGGTTACAATTGTGGCTAAGTGAGCAGAAACTCATTATGTTAGCAACTACGGCTTTTGGTATGGGAATTGATAAGCCTAACGTAAAAAACGTTATACATTATAATTTACCCGAAAGTTTAGAAAGTTATTATCAAGAAGCAGGAAGAGCCGGCAGAAATGGTCATTCAGCAAATGCCATTATGCTCAAACAGAATATTGATGAGGAGCATTTAAAAAATCAATTTTTAAGCACCTTACCATCAACTGACTATGTAAAGAACATATACAAAAAGCTATGCAACTATTTTCAAATAGCTTATGGTGAAGGAGAAAACAGCACGTATCAATTCGATTTTAAAACATTTTGTAGCACATATAAACTTAATCCTAGCATTACTTATAATACACTTACAGTTTTAGACCGCAACTCAATTATTGCCCTAACCCAGCATTTTAACTTTAGGACTAAGATTCAGTTTTTAATTACCAGCAATGCTTTATTCCAATATTTAGAACGTCATTTAGAGCTCAACACCTTAGTTAAAGTTTTACTCAGAACTTATGGTGGTATTTTTGATTACGATACTAAAGTGAATCTTAACTTGGTTATTGATAAAACTGGGTTACCTGAAAAAAAGGTAATTCAACAATTGCAACTATTAGAAAAAGATGAAATTATCAACCTCGAAATGGCTAACACAGACTCTGAAATCACGTTTTTAAAGCCTCGAGAAGATGAAATAACTATAAATCCTATAATTAAAACTATAAAGCAACAATACCAATTGAAGCATCAACAGGTTGAAGCTGTTATAAATTACGTGAATAATGATAACGTTTGTAAAAACAGGCAATTGCTAGCATATTTTGGCGAAAAATCGAAAGACAACTGTGGGATCTGCTCGGTTTGCTCTAAAGATAAACCATACAATGAAATTAATTCTTCTAACCTTACCGAACAAATACTTATGGCTTTAGAACAGGAAGATTTATCTTCGCGCCAATTATTAATGTCGATAAACTGTACTGAGAGCACATTAATAGAAGCTCTTAAAACACTCATTGAAACCAAGAAAATTAAAATTACAGACGCAAACACTTACAGACTACTATGACAGAAAAACGTGATTTACGAATTGTTTTTATGGGTACTCCAGATTTTGCAGTTGCCACTTTAAAAGCACTTTTAGAAAATGATTATAATGTGGTTGGTGTTATTACAGCACCAGATCGTAAAGCTGGTCGTGGTCAGAAATTAAAGGCTTCTGCAGTAAAAGAGTTTGCATTAAAACATAACCTAAATATTCTTCAACCTACAAACCTCAAGGCCGAATCTTTTATTGAAGAATTAAAAGCTCTTAATGCCAACCTGCAAATTATTGTTGCTTTTAGAATGTTACCTAAAGTTGTTTGGCAAATGCCAGAGTATGGTACATTTAACCTACATGCATCTATATTACCACAATACAGAGGAGCAGCACCAATACATTGGGCCATTATAAATGGTGAGAAGAAAACCGGAGTCACCACATTTTTCATAGATGAAAAAATTGATACAGGCGCCATAATACTAAGTGAAGAAACAAACATTAGTGAAAGTACTACAGTCGGAGAGCTACACGATGAACTCATGACTATCGGAAGTAATCTTGTGATAAAAACAGTTCAACGCATTGAAGAAGGAGATGTAACCACGTCCATTCAGCCAAAATCAGAAGATTTAAAAACCGCCTACAAACTTAATCGTGATAATTGTAAAATAAACTGGTCGGAAGATTTAGATACCATATATAATAAGATAAGAGGATTAAATCCTTTTCCAACAGCTTGGTGCTACCTAGATAATAATGAAGAAGAACTTCTGTCCATTAAGCTTTATGGTGTAGAAAAAGAATATGAAACTCATAATTTTGAAGCAGGATTAATTTTTTCTGATAGGACTGAACTAAAAGTTTCATGCCAAGGAGGTTATATAATAGTAAAAGAAATGCAGTTACCTGGAAAGCGAAAAATGGATATAAAATCACTTTTAAATGGTTTTGAATTTTCTAAAAACGCTAAACTTCTGTAAAGCCTTGTTATTATTGAGATAGTGAAAAATCCGATAAAATGCAGTGCTTTATTAACAAATGGGGTTATTTATTAACAAAATCGCCGATTTCCCTTGCTATTACTTGCGTGGCTTAATATTACTGATAAATTTGTGTACGGATTTTTAGAAATCATTTTTTAAAAACCGAATATTTAACAATTTAAATTTAAAATTTATGAACAAAACAGATTTAATCAATGGTATGGCAGAAAATGCTGGAATTACTAAAGCAGCTGCAAAAAAAGCATTAGATTCTATGTTAATTGACATCGAAGGAGCTTTACAAAAAGGAAACAGAGTTTCTTTAGTAGGATTTGGATCTTGGTCAGTTTCTAGAAGAGCTGCTAGAGATGGAAGAAACCCTCAAACTGGTAAAACTATCAAGATTAAAGCTAAAAATGTTGTGAAGTTTAAGGCTGGTTCTGACTTAAGCAACGCTGTAAACTAAGACAGTTTTTCTTAAAATATTAAGCCTGCTCAATGAGTAGGCTTTTTTTTGATCTAATTTTAAGACTTTTAAGTTGGTTAAATGATAAAAAAAGTATAGATTTAGTTGAGATTAGAAGGATTTTTTGAAATGATTAAACCCGAAAAAGGCAATTTACTAATTGCAGAACCATCCATAATCGGAGATATCTCTTTTAACCGAGCTGTGATCCTTTTGGCAGATCACAATGCTTTGGGGTCTGTGGGGTTTATACTTAACAAACCATTAGAATACAATTTAAAAGACCTTATAGAAGGCACAGACTCAGACTTTACTGTTTATAATGGTGGTCCTGTTGAGCAGGATAACTTATATTTTATCCATAAATCTCCAGAATTGATTCCCAATAGTATAGAGATATCTAACGGTATTTTTTGGGGTGGTGATTTCAATGTTGTTTTAGATCTTATAAATAGTAACAAAATAACAAAAGATGATATTAGATTCTTTTTAGGTTATTCTGGTTGGGCAGAGCAACAATTAGATGATGAGTTAGAATCTAACGCTTGGCTTGTCTCTGAAAATATTTACAACAATGAGATCATAGCAAAGTCATGCAATTCATTTTGGCGCGAGAAAATGCTAGAACTTGGTGGAGAGTATAAAATATGGTCTAATGCACCTGAAAACCCAAGCTACAATTAAGCACCTAATCTTATTTTTGTATTCAATTTATCAACAAGTTTTTTTGCAAAATCGTTGCCGTAAGTTTTTTTACGGTACTTTGATATAGGCACAATGCCCTTTACAACATTTGTTATAAATAACTCATCTGCTTTTTGAAGTTCAAAAGGGCTTATTGAAGATTCTTCTGTATATAAATTAACATCCTTAGATAATATTTCTAAAACTTGCTTACGCATCACTCCTTTAAGACAACCATCTTCTAGTGGTGGAGTTTTAATTTTATCACCTTTAACTAAAAATAAATTTCCGTTTAAAGCCTCTATTACTGATTTATTTGTGTTAAGTACTAAGCAGTTATCCAAGTCATTCTCCTTAGCATATATACTTCCCATTACCTGAATTGCCTTATTATTATTTTTTAACCCAGAAAGTAAACCAGGTGCGATAAAAAAGTCTTTATATAAATCTACTTCATAGGTTTGCCCATCTTTAACTGAATAAAACGGCTCATTAAAAGTTTCTGCCATAATATTGAAAGCTACTGTAGAAGTTTCATCAGGTAAGTATTTACCACCTTCGCCTCTATCTACATTTAATCGTACTCGGGCTGAACTATTTGATAGATTGCTTGCATCAATCGTTTTTAGAATTTCAGCTTCCAAAAATTCCATAGTAAAGTTCATAGGAATATCCATACGCATTATACGCATAGATGCCATAAGCCTAAAGTAGTGATCTTCCCAAAAAAAGATCTTACCATTCACCACTTTTAGAGTTTCAAAAAGAGCATCACCGTATTTATAACCTCTATTTTCAGAAGTTAGTATAGCGTTATTTGAATTAACAAGTTTTCCGTTAAAATTTACCATAAAAAAAGCCTCGATTTAGTTTTAAATAAACCGAGACAAAGATATAATAGTTGAGTTAGTTACTAGTTATCTTGAGCCTAAAACTTGTTTAAGACTTGATATTTGATTATCCCAAAGCATTTTGCCTTCATCGATTTCGTCTTCTTCAGCAAAATCTGTTATCATGAGAGATACATCTTTAGTAATCTCATCTACTTGAATTCTAATTTCAAAAAAGTAGCTTGCACCATCTTCTTCATCACTGAGCCAACGAAATTTAACACGTTCACCGCTTTTTTTAGTCAGCAATTTCGCCTGTTCTTCTGAGCCATCCCAAATGAATGTAAATAACTCTCCTCTAGAGTTTACATTGTCTGCAAACCACTCAGAGAGTCCAGAAGGAGTAGATATATATTGGTATATTAAAGAAGGAGATGCTTGAATTACAAACTCCATTTCGTATTTTTCTTTATCGTCCATAGAAGCATTTAATTATTTGCTCAATATATGCAATTATGATACAATTCAAAACTTTAGGTAAAAAATATTTTTTAGAATGTATTGTTTGTGGTACTAGATTTTGTTTATATATTTGCAACCGCAAAATGGCGAGGTAGCTCAGTTGGTTAGAGCGTCGGATTCATAACCCGGAGGTCTCGAGTTCAAATCTCGATCTCGCTACAAATAGATAAATCATCCAAAATCAACGGTTTAGTTCACGCTAAACCGTTTTTTTATGTGTATTATTTATGATTTAATTACCTTTAAAACTATGAAAAGCATGTTCAACAAAATTGTACAAGGCATTAAGCAACATATAAACCTCTCCGATGAAGAGGCTAGAATTGTGGAAGATTGTATACCAATAAAGCAATTTAAAAAGGGAACTGTTTTATTACGTGAAGGTCAAATTGCAAAAGCATCATATCAAAATTTATCTGGTTTAGTTCGCAAATATTATATTGTCAATGGTGAAGAAATAACAACTAATTTTTACGAAGAAAATACATCCATTTCGTCTTTAAACAGCTTAAATAAGCAAGAGCCTTCTACCCATTACTTAGAGTGTATTGAAGATTGTAAGCTGGCTATCCTAACCAAAGAAAAAGAAGATGAACTCATAAAAAAAGTACCTCAATATGAAGCTTTATGCAGAGCTTCTGTTGAATCCGATTTAGGTGATCACCAAGAAGCACTAGCCAAATATTTAATTGCTTCACCTGAACAGCGTTATCTTAGCTTACTAAAGGATAAACCCAATTTATTAAATCGAGTTCCTCTTTATTTATTGGCAAGTTACATTGGTGTTAAACCAGAGTCTCTTAGTCGTATTCGCAAACGTGTTATGAAAAATAAAAACCTCTAAGATTTTTCTAAATCAGAAGTAAGTTTAAGGTCTTTGTTAATTAAACTGAACTTATCTTTTGAAAACCCTGCAACAAGTAACCAAATAGTAAATGACATTTCTCCGATTACACCTGTTATAATAACAACTGATTCAAAGTATTCCTTATAATTATCATATTCTGCATAACTAAGTTTTGCTAAACAGTCAACAAAATATCCGAAAGAAGCTATAATCAATAATAAACCTATTAATTTAGGTATATGATTAGATTTAATAGTTAAATATCCTAAAACCAATAGATGAAATCCAAAAAACAGTAATCCTATTGTCCATAATTCATCAAAATTTGATAATAAATCCATTACAGCATATGACGACTCTTTAAAAAAATGATTGTTATGTACCACATTAAAAACCTCGTATAACTTTAATAAGGCTATTCCAAAAAATAGAGCATGGAGCATCCTAAAACCAGATGCTACATAAGACCATGTGCGACTGACCGTTGATGTAAGTTTGAATAACGTTACAATCAAAACAATGTCAAATACAAGCATTAACAAAAAGCTTGATAAACCATTTCTAAATACGTTAAGATTACTAGAGATATTTAATAGTGTTTTTGTAGGATTATCTATTTCAACTAAGCTAGATAATATTGAAAAATTTGCATAAAAGCCCGTAATGAATATCATTACATAAGCAAAACCTGAAATTTTAGCATTAGTCTTCATAATACATATAGTTATTAGTACAATACAAAATTAACATGGAACAAGGAGTTAAAAATTGACTTTGGTTAAGAACAAAAACCTTGTTAAACAATAACTTAGACATTTCATAAAAACTATAATTCATTCAAATGCTACTGCTTTTTTGTATTTTTAACTTTCCAACCACAACACCATGAAAATAAGGCAACTTAGTCTTTACTGCTTTGATATAAACTCCCAAAAGCACTTCTATAATGATGTTTTAGGATTTTCATTAATTGATGATGGACATGATTCTTTTACTATTGAGGTTGGCTGGAGTCACTTAAAGTTTATTAAATCTACAATAGAATGTAAATACCATTATTGCTTTTTAATTCCTTCTAATAAACTTGAAGAAGCTCTAATTTGGATGCAAAATAGAACTGAGGTTTTGGAAATTTATCCTCAAAGGTATATTCAATTCTTTGAAAGTTGGAATGCCTATTCATTTTATTTCTTAGATGCTAATGGAAATGTTGCTGAATTTATTGCAAGAAAAGACCTTTGTAATGACTCTAATGACGTATTCGATATAAAAGACGTGCTATGCGTAAATGAAATAGGAATGCCTACCTCTAATATTAAACGCACATCTGATTTATTAGAACAAAAAATGAATTCAACATTTTGGAAAGGCAACACTGATAGTTTTGGTACCAATGGCAACCAAGAAGGATTACTTTTATTACCAAATTATAAAACACGAACAAAATGGTTCCCAACAGACGTCTCTGTTGAACCGTCGCCCTTTATAGCTCATATAGAAATTAATACTATTTTTTATACTTTAGAATTCGCAAATAGTAATATAACCATATTAAAAAATACAGTTAATCATAATGACTAGTAATGAACACATAACTCTTCTAATCAACCACGTAAGGAAAGATGTGTCGTTAACAGAATCCGACATTAAAGCATTAACTAAAATAATTGAAATAAGAGAGTTAAACAAAAAGGAATTTTTGTTTCAACCTGGTGAGACTTCTAATTCTATGAATTTTATTGCCAAAGGTTGTATGAGAAGTTATTACCTAGATGAGAACGCACAAGAACACACCTTACAATTAGGTATTGAAGAATGGTGGATAAATGATTTATACAGTTACCTGAGTAGAAAAAAATCAAGAATGTATGTGCAGGCTTTAGAGCCTACAATACTCGTTCAGCTTCCTAGATTAAAATTAGAACAACTTTATCTTGAAGTTCCTGCAATCTCTCATTTCTTTAGAATTAAAATTCAAAATGCGTATGTTGCCATTCAAGAGCGTGTTATAGACAGTATGAGTGACGACGCTTATGATAGATACAAGGATTTCATAAAGTCTTACAGAGATATTGAACAACGCGTTCCTCAATATATTATAGCATCATACTTAGGAGTAACACCTGAATTTTTAAGTTACTTACGAAAAAAACACTCTTAGATTCTTTCTTAATATACCTTAAGTTTTTCCTTTAAATCAATCTATAGTTTTGACCCATAAACAATTATAAGGGTCATGAAACGCTTAGTCATATTCATTTACTTTACCCTATGTGGTACATTTTTATCGCATTCTCAAGACATTAAATTTTTACCGGAATTTACATTTGGTAATCGCTCTATTGGCTATCAACATTTCATTGGATATGATTTATCTAAAAAATGGTCTATTAATAATATAACACTATTCGATACTGAATATAACAATGACAATAACAATATGTTTTTTGTTAGAAACATGTTGTCTTATGCCATCAATAAATCATTTAAAGCTAATGTAGCCTTTGGAGTTAAAAATCCTGGTGGCTTCAATACGATAACCCTTCAGTATGCTTTAAACACACAAAATTTCTCATTGAATTATAATATTGGTGCTACTTACCAAAATGGCTTTACGCTAGAACAATCTTTAATCTTAAACTACAGTAAACGAATCAATACCTCTTATGAGTTTTTCACTAGACTTTTCACAGTAATGAATACTAATTTAAAATATTTAGATAGAGGCATCCAACAACTAAGAATAGGAGTTAAAAAAGAAGCTCTACATGTTAGTCTAGCTATAAATCTAGATCAATTTAAAAAGGCCGAAAAAACTTTAGAAAACTTCGGCATAGCATTTAAATATAATTTTTAAACAAGACATATTATGAAATCAAAATTAGACATCGGATTACTACTATTAAGAACATCAATTGCTTCAACTATGCTAGTATATGGCATCACTAAACTCATAAATGGTGTGTCATTTATTTCAGGCTTATTATCAGACTACGGTTTGCCTTCTTTCCTGAGTTATGGTGTTTACATTGGTGAAATATTAGCACCATTATTAATAATCATTGGTTATAGGACAAAACTAGCTGGATTGATTTTTGCCATTAACTGTTTAGTAGCCATCTTAATGGTACAATTACCAAACTTTTTTACCCTTAATGAATTTGGTGGTTGGTATGTAGGCCCAATTGTTATCTATTTTGTTTTTGGACTCGCTATGTTCTATACAGGTGCTGGTAAAATTGCACTTTCACATACAAACAAATGGGATTAAAACACTGTACAATGAGACTTTATCTTTTATTTATCCTAGCACTTTCAGGTGGTGTGTTTTTAGCCATACAAGCTGGGTTTAATTCACAATTAGGTGGATTACTTAAACAGCCAATTATAGCTGTCGTTGCTTCATCAATAAGCAGCGTCGTTTTTGGACTTGCGTTTCTTTTTTTTACCGAAAAAGGACTTATGCAAACTTTAACCTCAACACAGGTACCATGGTATCTATGGTTTATCGGAGGATTATTTAGTGTTATAGGTATATACATTTACTTCTATACCATACCTAAGATAGGCATTTCTAAAATGATTGCACTTGGACTTTGTGGCCAACTTATTTTTTCATTAATCGCAGGAAAATATGGCTGGTTAAACCTACCAGTGGAACCATTAACTAAAAAACGAATAATTGGTGCATGTGCCATGCTGATTGGCATCGTGCTGATTAACACAAAATAATTATTATGACTACAAGACAACGTAACATTAGCAACCTCATTGATTTATGGAAAAGTGCTACACAGCCATTTAACACTTATAATGAAGATGAATTTATAGGTTACTGCTTTATTAGTAATTCTCAATGGCCCAATAAGATTTGGTTAAAAGAAACTCATAACATTAGCATCCTAAACGATATTAGCTTATTATTAAAATCAGGACTGGATAACCTTACCTTTTCCTATTTCGATAAGGATTCGGACAAGGTGAACCTAATTTTTGATTATTATGGATTTGACCAAGTCTCTTCTCAACATGGAATGTCTTTAGTCTTAAAAGAACTTCCTTTATTTAAAACAAAAATTCCTTTGAAATTTGAATTAGTAACCGATTCAAATAAGTCTGGGATATGGAGTAAGACTTTTGAATTGAGTTTTGGTTATAAAATCTCAGAAGAAACGATAAATAAGACATTTCAAAAAACTAATTACTACAACATTTACTTTAATAATGAAATCGCTGGAACTGTAATCTGCCACAAAACCTCAACAACCTTAGGCGTACACAGTTTAGGCATAATACCAACAATGCGAGGCAAAGGCTTAGCCACACAGATTATGTACAATATTCTTAATGAAGCCAAAGTAAATGGCTCAGAACTTGCCACTTTACAAGCCTCTCAAATGGCAAAATCCATGTACGAAAAGATGGGATTTAAAACGGATTTTTTAATGCGGAATTATAAACTTAAAACAATATAAAATGAATTTATTAGAACATTTACAATGGCGTTACGCCACCAAAAAATTTGATCCTACTAAAAAAGTATCTTCAAATGATCTTGAAAAGATCAAACAAGCCATTCAACTTTCTGTATCTTCTTACGGTTTACAACTGTATAAAGTTTTGATTATTGAAAACCCTGAAATTAGAGAAAAATTAAAGCCTGTTTCCTGGAATCAAAGTCAGATTACAGATGCTTCGCATCTGATAGTATTTTGTAACTACACAGATGCCACACCACAAGCTATTAATGATTTCATAAAACAAACAGCAGTTACTCGAAATCTTGACTTAGAGCGCCTAAACGGTTATGGTGATTTCATAAAGTCTAAACTCAACGAAAAATCAGATACAGAAAAAACTAACTGGTTAAAATCACAAACGTATCTAGCACTTGGAAACCTTTTAAATGCTTGTGCAGAATTAAAGATTGATGCATGCCCTATGGAAGGTTTTGAACCTGAAGCATACAACCAAATACTTGGGTTGGATGATAAAGGCTTAAATGCTGCCGTTATTGCTCCTATTGGTTACAGGCATCATGAGGACGGTACAGCAGAATTACCCAAAGTAAGAAAGCCTATTAAGGAACTTTTTGAAATTGTTTAGCTTATTTAGATTTTTGCTCTAAGGGTTTAATCATGATGGTTATGCCCTTTTTTGTTTCGTATTATAATGAAGTAAATTGACTAGCGAATTTCTAATAACTAACTTACAGGATCTGCACTAACTTTTGTTTTATGTTTATACTTTCGTTTTATCAATAAACTGCTGTTAACCATAATCTTTATAAGCAAATATTTAGTCTATTTTGAATCGAAAAGCACTTTAGCATTTACCCAATACACTTCTCCTTTTTCAACACCAACCCATCCCTTTTTGTTAGGGTTGTTATATCTTCTGGAATAGATAAAGTATTTTTCGTCAGAAGACATATAAGGACAATAATAACGCCAATTACTCTCGTATTTTAATGGTACCTCTTTTGGTTTTGTCCATTTACCATTTTCATAAAAGGTTATTTGAAATTTACCATTTCCATTGGTAATGGCATACCTTTCATCTGGTGAAACATAGGTTATTAGTTCTTTGTTCTCACTTTTAATATTTATGATAACAGGTGTTTCAAATTTTCCATTTCCTAAATATTGGGCACGATACGTCTGCATTCCTCCTTTATTATTTGGTCTGTTTGAACGAAAATATAAACTCCCATCAGCCGTAACAACAGGATAGGTTTCAAAATATTCCGTAGAAACAGAAAAATCTACTTTAGAAGCTAATTGCCATTTGCCATTCACTTTTTCACTCTTATAAATGTCTGGTGATATCGTGTAAAGTTCTTCTCTAGTAACATCATTATTATAAAGCTTAGGGTCAACACCTAGAAAATACATCGTCTTTCCGTCTTTGGTAACTGTAGGGTCACAAGCAACTGAAACTAAAACATTATCTCCATACATTTTAATGGGTTTAATATCAGACCACTTGCCATTAATGAATTCAGAATGATGAATAACGAAGCTACTGTCTACAATTCTTGAGAAGAACATTTCTGTATTATCATTGTTAAAAACCACATTCAATTCGACATTTTCAGTATTAACAATATTAGGTGCAAATAATTTAGGAACTGTTGTAGGTGGTGCTTGGTCAAAATATGAAATAGTACTGTTTTTACAACTAAAAAAGGTTACCGTGATCAATAAAATCAATAAATATTTATTCATTACTTTTTAATATTTGCTAATGTTCAGTGTATGGTAAGTAACTATAGTTTTAACTTAATATCCAATCCGAAATCATTTCTAAAAATCCTTCAACAAACGCCTTATCCAGGTTTGCATATTCTTCTCTTTGACCTGTAATTGCCTTTTGAAAAAAATGATTAGCATGATTAAAAGTTTTGAATTCATAATTCGATCCTGATTTGAGAAGGGCATTTTCCATTCTATCCTTATTTTGGTGTATAGGAACTTGAAAATCTAAACCACCAAATAGACTTAATACAGGAATATCTAATTGTTCTAAATCTTTGGAAGGATCATAATATAGAAACGATGTTAAAGATGGCAAACCATAAATGATTTTAAACTCGTTGGCTTTGTCCGTAGCTTTTTGCCTTATTTTTAATGAGTCCTCTACTCTTTCTAAACTCATTTCATATAAAATAGATTCGGTTGTTTTTCTAAATAAGTGGTATGCCTGCTCTATATTTTCATCATCTTCAATAGCTTTCATTAATTTGTTATGTGCTGACACATCCGCTTCTACCAATGATTTAGAAATCTCTAAGCCACTATATTCCTGTCTGATCTGATAGGTTACCACCTCTACTAATGGAACTGAAGGTGCAGCCATTAAAATTACTTTTTTAACGGACTCGTTTTCAACAGCAACTTTTCCAGCAAGGATGCCACCTTGACTGTGACCAAACAAAATAAAACTATCAAAATGATATGCTCTCGAAGATTTAAAGTATTCTATAATTCCCTCTAAGTCCTTAGTATGATCTTCTATTGTACTATTTACAAAATCTCCCGTACTTGTGCCTACTCCTCTATCATCATATCTAAATGAAGCAATACTTTCTGATGCTAAATGTTCAGCAATGACCTTAAAAATCTTAAAACCTTCTAAAGTTTCATCTCTATCTTGCGGTCCACTTCCTGAACTCATAATGACTAAAGATTTTGTGCTTAGATTGGTTGGAATAACCAGTGTTCCACCGATTGATACATCTTCAAACTTGATAACTAAATCAATAGAATTTGAATCTTCATTAATTGTCTTTCCGCCTGAATAACAATAAAGTGTCATTATTAGGAATAGTATTAAAACGGGTAAATGTATTCGTGTTCTCATTTTTGATTTATTATCTTCATTTTGTATTAACCTCTTTAAACAAATCATCAATCTTCAATTTAATATCTTCGTTTGGTACTACTTTATAAAACTCTCCAAGCAAGTCTAAAGACGTAGGCTTTTTGGGATATTTGTTATTGGCCAAAAAGCTTCTTAGCGCTTGATTTACTTTATCTTCACCAATTAATTCAGATAATTCTACCATTGCAATCGCTCCTTTTGAATAAGCTATATGTGTGGCACCGTAAGGCACTTTGTATAAAGGTGGATCTCCGTAGAGTCCTTTTTCGTTATCATAAATTTGTTGATGTATTTGAACACGTTCCATCATACGTTCTTTTCCATACAGTTTTTTATAAATCATCATTTCAGTATACATAGCTAACGACTCCGTAAGCATTGAAGCCCCTTCCCTTTCATCTGGGTTTATTTGGCTATTTCCCCACCATATGTGAGATAATTCATGACCTGCTAATTCATTGATAACATCTTTGCTTGGGTCACTATCTATATTAGCATGAAAAATCATATTTTCGGTCATGAAAATAGTGGCTGGATATGCTGTGGCAGCGAATCCGCTCGTAAAAGACGATACCTCAACAAAGCTTATTTTTTCAAATGGGTAAACATTAAAATTATCGATACAATAATCTAAGCTCATTATAGCATTTTTTAGTAGTCGGTCTACATTTTCAAAATGCAAGTCATGATAAAGCACTTCAATCTCAATATTACGATGCGTTCTAGATTGCTTTTGGTAATTAGCAGATGCTACAGCAAACCGAAATGGAATACTATCAGCTTTGTATTGTTTAAATGTTCTATCGTTTTCAGTCCACGTTTTAATGGTATTACCTATTCCAATAGGCGTTTGATCACTTTCTGTAGACACTATCATATCTAAATTGATAAAGTCATTTTTAAAAACTTCTGGCGCTTCAAGCGTCTTTAAAGGTGTTGGATTACCAAGTTCGTAGGCTTCTCGTTTTTGCTCATCTTCTATCTCATTATCTGATTGGTATCCGAACGAAGGATAATAATTACTAATCCTCATAAACGAACCATTATTAACGATAGCATTAAACGATTGATGTCCATTAACAGCATACCATTTGTATGATAAATTAAACTCTAGAGTCGCTGTATCACTTGGCAATAAAGGTTTATTAAGTTCAATCTCTGACACAAGCTCACCGATTGAAATATCTTCATTCTGTATTTGAAGTGTTGCATGCTCTATTTTTAAATCAGAATGAAAATTCAATAAAATCTTATGTATCGGTTCATCTGATAGATTTTGAATTCTATACTTGCCTTTAATCTCATAAGCATTTTCAGAAGGGTGCAAATCTATTTTTGTGTCTACATCTGTAATTGTAGGTTGAGATATGCTTTGGTAATGACGGTAATTCTTTTCATAATTAACAGCTTCAATTAGCTGAGCATCTTCATTTTTTGGTGTATAACCATACATAAAATTGAAGCCTGTAAAAATGCTTAATCCAAAGAAAACAACGACAGTAACAGATTTGATTTTAGTCCATTGTCCTGAATTCAAGTATGAATTAAAAAGCCACAATAACCCTAAAAGACAAATCCCAAAAAGTAATCTGTTTGAAAAAGCTGACAAGTATATACCATAACCATTTAGATCACTAAACACGCCATTGAATCCTGAAAAAACATGTAATAAGGGATAGGGCAACAACATCTTTATTAATGGTGTTGTAAAAACTACAACCGCTAAGATTGAAACCCCTAAGGCTACATACTTGCTATTGATGATCCTATTGATGAGAATTAATAATGTGCCAAAAAGGAAAAGCGGAATCGTATTGAATATGATAACACCAAAATACGCCAACCAATCAATTTGTGAATATCCATAACCGATTTGAAACGCTATGGCTAGTACTATAAGCAGTGTAGTTAAGAATACCAATAGCGCAGTCAATGCCACTAAGTGCCCTTTTAGCTTAGCTTTTGAAAAAAAAGTGCAGTCTTCAATGAGATAAAAATTAGCGGTACTACTTCTCCAATACATGTCATTAATAAAATACACCAAAACAAATGCACCTAATAAGTGGAAACTTTGAGAAATGGAAGTCGCCAAAAGCCCTGAACTGGCATAATAATCTGGTAAACGTATGCCTTTGTCTATATCTGAATACATCTCCATGCCAACAAAGAATACCAATAGCATGGAAACAGCAACTATAGTTACACTTTTAAACAGGTAAATTAAATCAACCTTTGCAAAGGAAATAATTGAACTTAGTTCTAACTTAAAACCAAAATTAAGAGCAGGCGTTTTGACTTTTGTTAATTTGACTATTGCATCTTTAACGTTATGTTTTTTGCGCTTCAAAGCCTTTTTACTTGTCGCTTTATTGAACACAAAAAACCGATAAGAAATCACCAAAAACAACATTGACAAGACCACATAAACGATACGGTTGATAGCCAAAAAACCATGTAATGGCACAATGAACTGATTTTTTTCTGTAACACTTAAGTCCCGAGCCTCAAAGAAATAGGCAGATGTTCCAAAAGGGTCTAACAATGATGATAGCTGCTGTACTTCTATAGATTGCGGAATGCTTCCTGCCATAAATGGCGAATTGGAAAACACCAATAACACCATGTAAAGTACATACAGAAGTAATCCTCCAATGACCACTAACAACTTCTTGCGAGTCGTATAGGCAATAAAAAACAAGGCGCTACAAACGAAAAAGCAGTTTAAAACTCCAAAAATCAAAAAGGGATAGAGATACGACCAAAGACTAAACCCTAACTGCATTTCGCTTCCTGTTCGTAAGTTTTGACCAATGACGAAACCAATTATTAAGATTGAAAAGCTTAAAAATGTTTTTAAGGCAAACCCTGAAAACTTTCCTATTAAATAGGTTTTAAGGGAAATAGGATATGAGAATAACATGATATCAAATTTCGTATCCCATTCCTTAAACAAATTCTCTAAGGCGAATAAAATAGCCAAAAATATTATGGAAAGACTCAACAAAGCCATCATAAATCCAATAGTGTATGGTGAGTTAAGATAAATACCTTCACCAGCTGTTAGGTTAAATTTATAGCCACAAAACCATCCTATAACCAGTAATATAACGCTTGTTAAACCTAAGATATAACGATTAGCGCTATGCTTTAATTGAAATTGAAGTATAGCATTCATAATTAACTGTTTTGAGAAAGCACACTAAAGTAAACGTGCTCTAGTATTGGTTCAAGAGGTGAAAACCCTTCAGGTTGTGTAGGTGAAAACACCGTGATTTGAAGTTGACGTTCTATAAGTTGTTGACTGATAACATTGAGATTAGATTGGTACATTTCCAACTCATCATTAGCAATACTTTTTGACCAGATTTTACCTTCTAGCTCTTTGATTAATTCTTTAGGCTTTCCTGTTTTAAGAATTCGACCTTTATTCATTACAGTCATTTCAGAACACAAGTTTTTCACATCTTCAACCAAATGAGTAGATAAAATCACAACAACTTCACTACTAATATTACTTAAAAGCGAATTGAATCGATTACGCTCTTCTGGATCTAATCCTGCTGTTGGCTCGTCTACAATAATGATTTTTGGGTCGCCAAGTAAAGCTTGTGCAACACCAAAGCGCTGTTTCATACCACCAGAAAACGTGTGTACCTCTTTATCTCTAAAATCCCAAAGGTTCACTTTTTCTAACAAATATTGAATCTGGTTTTGACGTTCAGCTTTGTTATTAATACCTTTTAAAATGGCTATATGATTTAATAAATCATAAGCATTTACTTTAGGATAAACTCCAAAATCCTGTGGTAAAAAACCTAGGTTTTTTTTAATATAATCTGCGTCTTCTACAACATCCATGTCATTAAATACAATGGAACCTGAGGTTGGCTTCTGCAGACCTACTATTGTTTTCATTAACGATGATTTCCCAGCACCATTCGGTCCTAACAAACCAAACATACCGTTTTTTATTTCTAAAGAAATACCATTAATAGCGTTGTAACCATTTTTGTATGTTAGATTTAGATTATTAATTTTTAATGTGTTCATAATGTTCATTTTTTGATTGATTGAAGATGAGATTAAAATTTATTCATCATAGCTATTCAGTATTTGATTCTAACCAGTCATACTTTCTATATGGAAAATAAAATCCTGACCTTTCCGCTATTTTATAAGCGTTATTCATAACCTCTAAAATGGATTTTTTATTTTTGTTTTTTCCTGAATTCATACGGCAGAAATTATTGCTTACTCTTTTCATGATTATTTATGATAATAGAAGCTATTTCTCTAACTAAAACAGTTGGCGAATTACAATCACAATTACTAAACCCAACAACATAAACATCTAAATCTGGTACATACACAGCCATAGATTTAAATCCAAATATGCTTCCTCCATGTTCTCTCGTTTTTACCGAATTTAGCTCTTTCAAATGCCACCCATAACCATAATTGATTTTTGTACCATCATTTAGAGAATGGTTTTTAAATACTAGTTCTTTGTTTTTTTGTGAGATTAGAATATTGTTATTGATGGCTTGCTGCCATAACAACATGTCATCTACAGTAGACATTAAGGCACCCGAAGCATAAGGGATTGTGAAACTTACACCAAACTTATTTTTATACTCCTTACCACCATGATATCCATAAGCTCGGTCTTTGATTATCTTATTATCATTTGCATAGTAAGAATGATTCATACCTACTTTAGCAAATATTTGTTCTTCAATAAAACTCTTATAGTCTTGATTTGACAACAATTCTATGATATAACCAAGAAGTGCATAACCAGAATTATTGTACTTAAACTTTTCGCCAGGTGCAAAATCAATAGGTTCATCTTTAAAAAATTCAACTAACGCTTTTGGTTTTAAATCACTTTTTGCAATTGACATAATTGACTTCATTTTTGTAAAATCTTTTATTCCAGAAGTATGAGTCAATAAATGATGAATTGTTATTTTTTCACCATTTGGATAATCTGGAAGATATTTAGAAATAGTGTCAGACACATTTAACTTTCCTTCTTCTTGCAACATCATTATAGCAATAGCAGTAAACTGCTTGGTCATCGAACCTATCTGAAAAATATTTTCAGGGATCATGTCAACATCTAGTTCAATATTAGACTTACCTATAGCTTTTCTATAAATAGTTTTTCCTTCTTTCGAAACAAGAAAAACACCACCAGGACCATTACTATCATTATAAACTGAAGACACTAGACTATCTATTTGCTTTTCTAGTTTCTGAGAAAAAGAAATTTGAAATAGGAATAAAAGAATTACCAGTAATGATATTTTTTTGGTCAATCGATTTTTCATTTTATACATTTTTATCTTCGACGAGTAATATGATATGTTAGTTACACATTCATCATTTAATGAAGTAACCAAACCCAGGAAGGTATTCCAGTTTAACCATGGTTTTTATTAACTGAGGTAAAATTAAAACAGTTATAAATCTAAAATCTTAAGGTATCTTAAGAAAACTATCTAATATTTCAAATCATTATAATAACTTGACGAATCTACAGAAGTAAGTCCGTTCAGAAATTGACTTTGGTTAAGAAACTCTTCAACTTAATAAGAAGTACTTTTAATCTAAATCCTAAAAAGTTCATGTAAATTGTTTTCACGTATTGTCAAATTATTTAATTTCGAACAGTAATTAATTCCATTGCAATACTTTAGTTGAAAGCCAATTCAAAATCCATAGCTGTTTTACCATTTGTCAATATGAGCAATGATATTGACAATGAATACTTTAGTGATGGCATAACGGAAGAAATTATTAATGCCCTATCTAACATAAAGGCATTAAAAGTCATTGCAAGAACATCATCCTTTGCCTTTAAAGGGAAACAAGTTGATGTTAGAAAGGTTGGAAAAGAACTCAATGTTTCTACCATACTAGAAGGCAGTGTAAGAAAAGCTAGTAATCGTGTTCGTATTTCTGCGCAATTAATTGATACCGCAGATGGTATGCATTATTGGTCTAAAAACTTTGATCGTGAGCTTGATGATATTTTCAAACTTCAAGACGAAATCAGTCTTTTGATTGCTGATAAAATACGAGAAAACTTTGGGCATTTTAATGTTGATGATTCTCTAGTGACGCATCATAATATTTCTACTACTGCTTACAATGATTACCTAAAGGCTAAAAAACTCATTTCACGTTTTAACAAAGATGATGCTTTAGAAGGCATTACAATATTAAAAAACGTTATTGAACAGTATCCAACATTTGCATTGGCACATGTTCATATTCATTACGCTTACAATATATTTGCTGCTGCTGGCTTAATGCCTGTTAAAGAAGCTTTTGAAATTGGCGGACATTATCTCGACACAGCACATAAACTAAAAGTAGATTTACCTGAAGTGCATCATTCTTTAGGTTGGGACGCCCTTAATAAAAAATGGGATTTTAAAGCGGCTGCTTGCCATCTTAAGAAAGCTCTAGAATTAAAACCTGGCTATTCCGATGCGCATCAGAAACTTTTCATCACACTAATCTTAGAAGGGAATCTAGAGGAAGCAAATACCCATATAAATACGGCATATACATTAGATCCTCTTAACGATTTAAACAACTATTTTATGGGCTACAATGCCTATATAAATAAAGATGAAAACGCTGTAAAAAAATACTTTAAAAAATGTTTTGAAATTAATAATAAGTTTATTGTTGGTTATGGCATTTACGCCTTGGCTCTAGCCTATCAAAAACAGCCGAAACACATTATTGAAGTTGCTAATAGTATTCCAGAAATGGATGGCTCTAAAACAGAGCAATTAATCATGACCACCTTGGCGTATACTGTAATGCAAGATACTGCAAATGTTGAAGCGAATTTAAAATTACTGCAACCTTTGCTCAATACAGATAGCCGAGAACGTGTACGCTTTTTCTTGATTTATATTTACACGCTTTTGAAGCAATATGACAAGGCTTTAGATTTAATTGACGAAGGTATCTTGCACAAAGAACCTTTAATGACTTTGGTTAAAGTAGATCCTTTATTAGAGCCTTTACACAATCTTGAACGCTTCAAAAACCAGCTAGACATCATTTTCGCTTTATCCAACGAAAATAAACCACAAACCGAGAGTACTGAAAAACAACTACTACCTAAAGACCAAATCGCACAATGTAAAACCGCTATTTTAGACTTAATGAGAGATGAAGAATGTTTTCTGGACACTACATTATCATTACGTACGTTAGCGGATAAAATCAATATTCATCCCAATCATTTATCGTGGTTGCTCAATGCAAGTTTCAAGAAAAACTTCAACGATTTTATTAACACCTATCGTCTTGAATATTTTAAATCCATAGCACTAAAGCCAGAATTCAAACACATCACTATTCTTGGTCTTGCCTACGATAGCGGCTTTAATTCTAAAAGTGTATTTAATACTTTTTTCAAAAAAACAGAAGGTATTACACCTAGTAAATGGGTGCAAAAGCATACCAAGTAAAAATCGCTCTTATTGTAAATTCCGAACGTTCTAAATTATAATTCAGAACGATTGGTACCAAGACTTACTTCACCTTTGCCATATCAATCAGTAAAATATTTTCAAAATGAAAAAACAAGTATGGCTTATTGCCTTTATGGCATTGATGGGTTTAAAACACAATGCACAAACACGATTTATAAAAGCAAACGACACCATTAGACAGTTTACAATTTACAGTTCGTCAAAAATAAATCCAGACGAAAAAGTACCATTATTGCTAAACTTTCACGGTTCTGGGATGACTGCAATAGAACATATGTTTTATACAAACACCAACGCTTTAGCCGAAGAAAAAAGTTTTATTGTGGTGTATCCGCAAGGTTTAAATAACGATTGGAATGTAGGCTTTGAGCAAGACTACGACCATGGCACTAAAGATGTAGAATTCATACAAATACTTATACAAAAACTACAAAAACACTATCCTATAGATGTCGATAAAATTTATGCTACTGGCCTTTCAAGAGGTGGTTTTTTTATTCAACGTTTGGTTGCTGAATTACCCAATACTATAAAAGGTTTTGTTTCTGTAGGAGCACCCATGCCAAATGAAGTAAAAAACCGCATGCAGTCATCAGAGACTGTAAAAGCGATGTATGTTCATGGTACAGCAGATGAAATTGTTTCACCCGATGGGATGAACAATGCATATCTTTCCATTAATGAATGCATAGACTATTGGAAACAAAGAAATAAATCCAATAAAAAAGCCTTGGTTTCTGAGTATGATGTTGCAGATGACAGCACCTCAATAATTGTAGAAAATTATAACTCGGTTGCTTTTATGAAGATAGAAAACGGAGGTCACACTTGGCCAAATTCAGATCCTTTTAACGTCGGATTTCCCTTAGGTAAAACAACACAAGACATCAATTTTAACGAACATATTTACAATTTTTTATTCCATTAAATCAATCAAAACAACAACAGTTATGACAACTTTACACAAATTATTAGTCGCATTAGCAGTTAGCATGGTCATCCTTTTTACATCATGTTCAACCGATGATGACAACAACACAACTCCCATTAATTACACAACTGCTGAAAATTTATTAACCGATATCAACTTTCAAGGGTATGCCATTGTAACTAAAAACGGAAATGATTTGGTACGTCAAGGGTTTGGCTTAGCCAATGAAACTACAACATTATCGCAAGATTACGAACTAGCATACCGAATTGGTTCTGTATCTAAAACGCTTACAGCAGCAGCTATTGTTCAGCTAAAACGCGATGGCTATATTTCTAATTACAACCAAACTTTAGATGAATTTGATCCTGAGTTTCCAAACGGAAATGAAATCAGTATAGCACAACTTTTATCACACCAATCAGGTATTCCAGATTATCAATTTGTGGTTGAAGACGCTACAGAACAAGGCTACTTTTTTGATGAAGAAGATATCTATGAAGTGATTATTGAACTAATTTCAGAAAACGGACTCAACTTTACACCTGGCGCAGGAAAACAATACAGTAACTCTAACTACCTTATTACTGCTTTGTTGGTTGAGGAACTTACAGATATGTCGTATCACGAGTACATTCAGCAGAATATTTTTAATCCTTTGCAAATGACAAACACGTACAGAAGCACAGACAACATTAATCCAAACACACATGCTGAAGGCTACAACAACGGTAGCGCAAATAGTGTTTACCCTATGAATTTAGCGTTTGGCGCTGGAGATTTTAGTAGCACACCAAAAGATATGGAAACATGGACAAATGCTGTAAAAACGAACTGGTTTTCGGCTACAGAAAAAGACGACATATTCGCTAAAGATGTACCAAGTGGCTACGTAGATTTTGGTTTAGGCTGGTTTACAACACGAGAAGGTAATACCACACTCTATTGGCATGGTGGCGATATCAATGGTTACTGGAGTATGATTGGTTTTGTACCAGAACACGATGCTACAATTGTACTATTGAGCAATAAGCAAGACGATTCTGGAGAGCAGCGCAATACCATAATTCAACAACTGTTAACCAAAGAATTCAACTAATATTCAACCTGCAAATCGCACAAAATGCAACATACCAATATATTATTAGCAGGTGCTACAGGCTATTTAGGCAGGCATTTATTAAAGGTTTTAATAGAAAAACAAAACCAGGTGGTTGCTATTGTCCGTAAGCCAAACCAACTAGATAATCATAATGAAAACTATCTAGAAATTAAGCAAGCAGAAGTCACCAAACCCGAAACTCTAAGAGATATTTGCAAAGGCATAGATACGGTTATTTCAACCGTTGGTATTACGAGGCAAAAAGATGGTTTAACGTATATGGATGTCGATTATCAAGCAAATATGAATTTACTTGCTGAAGCCAAAAAAAGTGGTGTTAATCATTTTGTTTACGTCTCTGCCATTAATGGCGATAAGCACCGAAATTTGAAGATTTTTGAAGCCAAAGAAAAGTTTGTTGATGCTTTAAAAACATCAGGATTAAATTATACCATTATTAGACCTAACGGTTTTTTCTCGGATATGAAAGACTTTTTGCAAATGGCAAAATCGGGTCGTGTATATTTATTTGGATCAGGCAATCAAAAATTCAATCCAATTCATGGTGAAGATTTAGCCAATGCAATTGTTGAGAATTTGAATGATTACAACAAAACAATAACCATTGGTGGTCCTGATGTTTTGAGTCTTAATGATATTAGTAAATTAGCATTAACAGCATTAAACAAACCAATTAAAATTACACATTTACCAGATTGTTTAAGGCGATTCACTATTTGGACGTTAAGAACTTTCACCAGCGTAAAAACCTATGGTCCTATTGAATTTTTCTTGACCTTAATGGCAGACGATAATATCGCACCAACCTATGGTAAACATCATTTAAAAGACTATTTTAGAGAAGAAGCCAATACACAAGAGCTATGAACATTCCAGATCCAAATAACGTTTTTCCGTTAGCTAATTATGATAAGTTGTGTTTTTTGAAAAACTACATTAACAACCCTAATATTGAGGTTGGTGATTACACCTATTATGACGATTTTGAAGATGTTTCTAATTTTGAGAAAAACGTCAAATATCATTTTGATTTTATAGGTGATAAACTCATCATTGGTAAGTTTTGCATGATTGCATCTGGCGCAACCTTTATCATGAATGGTGGTAATCATTTAACCGAAGCCGCATCAGCCTATCCGTTCGCCATATTTGGTGGTGCGTGGCAACATGCAATGGACGGTAAAACCTATCCAACCAAAGGGAATACCGTAATAGGTAATGACGTATGGATTGGTCACGATGCTACCATTATGCCTGGTTTAACCATTGGTGATGGTGCTATTATAGCCACAAAAGCAGTGGTTACAAAAAACGTAGAACCATACACTATTGTTGGCGGTAATCCTGCTAAACCTATTAAAAAACGTTTTTCAGAAGACACCATTTCTAAATTATTAGAACTTAAATGGTGGGATTGGGATATTGAAAAAATAACCAAAAATGTAGCTAAACTTACATCGCATCCCGAACAGTTGCTTTAAGATTATACCTAAGAACTAATAAAAGAGGTTGTCAAAAAGTCACATTTTTGTCAATCTGAACTTGTTTCAGATTCTAATGTGTTTGGGAAATCAATTATTTAAGATTCTGAAATAAATTCAGAATGACAGATTTCACACTTTTTAGATAACCTCTTTTTTTATTCAAACACTTCAAATTCAATAGTAAGTGCTGAATTTCAAAAAGGTTTGAAATCATAATTCAGGACGATTAGTCTTCACTTCTACTGCATCTTTGTACTATCAAAATATCAATCAAAAAACGAACAATTTAAACATCAATTACAATGAAAAAATTAACAATTATCTGCTTAACACTGTTCACAATTCACGGTTTTACTCAACAGGTTTCAGAACCAGAAAAACACAATAACTCTGATTTAAAATATAGAGTCAGTTTTCCTGCTATTATTTTAGGAAATATTGGAAAAGGTGGTGAAAGAACCAACACACAACACATTGAATTACACATTAAACGTGAGCTTGACGCTAAAAACATCATTGGTGTGAAATTTGCCACTTGGCGCTTGTTTCAACCTATGGGCATACAATGGTGGGATGGACTTACAGATAAAATTGATTCTGAAACCGAATTTTATCCTGGTTATTTACGCGAAACAGGTATTGGTATATCGTACCAACGTATGCTTTGGAAAGGATTATTCGCTTCGGTTGAAGTGTTGCCGTTATACAAAACGTATTTAGACCTTGATGACAAAAAAATAGCCAATGGATTTAAGCTCTACAACTCGTATCATGTTGGTTACCATTTTGCTTTTGGCAAAAAGAAACAGTTTTTTATAGAACCACAATTTCATTGTAATGTTTGGCATTTTGATACCAATACGCCAGATTCATTTAAACAACTCGACAATAAATGGGATTCCTATTTCTTATTTGAACCCAACCTTTATATTGGTATAAAATTTTAACTTATAAAACCATCTTAAAATTCTAAAACTAACATTATGAAACATTTATTTCTAGGTTTAATATTTTTAGTTGGATTATCAGCTATTGCTCAGCAAACAACAGAAACAACAATTAAACAACGCTTTGAAACTGAATTAGAAAAAGAGAATATAAAAAGTGGAATACTACACGTGTATTCTGAATCTCGTGGCATTAACATTCAGATTGCGGAAAGTAAAGAAAATTCTATTTCAATAGATCACCCCTTTTACACAGCTAGCATTACCAAGATGTTTACCGCAACAGCAATAGGCATTTTAAAGGATCAGAATAAATTAAATTTTGAAAACAAAATCGCTCAATACTTACCAGATTCACTGATGTATAACCTCCATGTATTGGATGGTAAAGACTATTCAAAAGATTTAACCATTGCACATTTATTAAAACACACCTCTGGTTTACCTGATTATTTCACAGATGAAACTAACGACGGAAGTCCGAATATCATCAATCAACTATTAATGAATCCCAATAAATTGTGGTCTGCAGAAGAACTGATTCAGTTTTCAAAAAAATACATGACACCTCATTTTGTTCCCGGTAAAGGTTATCATTACACTGACACAGAGTATGTACTTTTAGCCTTAATTATTGAAAACGTCAGTGGTTTATCGTTAGATGAATTCTTCATGCAATATATTTTTCAACCTCTAAAAATGAACAGTTCATACATTAACTTAAAATCTAAAGCCATAAACAACAAACTACCTGTTGTTAAATTCTATGCAAGTCAATATGAATTATCTTCTCTTAAAAGCTTAAGTGCAGATTGGGGAGGAGGCGGTTTAGTCTCATCAACTCAAGATTTAATTACGTTTTTAAAAGCCTTCAATACAGATAAAATTATAAAGAAAGAAACGCGTATAGCCATGCAAAACTGGATAAATGAAACAAAAGGTATGGACTACGGTTTTGGGATAAGACAAGTGTCTCTAGGTCAACTAACAGATACAGAAAGCGATTTACAACTTATTGGTCATTCAGGATCTACAGCTTCCTTTTTATGGTACTGCCCACAATTAGATACTTATATTTCTGGCACATTAAACCAATTAGAGGCTTCTAAAAACGCAATGATTTTGGTTTATGATATACTAATGACCATTCAAAGTTATTAATATATCATTTGTAAAAATTCATATTTCAGACTAATTCACTTAAATCTAGTAATTGTAGCTGCAAAAACCTTAAAATCACTAATTATTCTATAACCTAGCTTTATAGTATTTGATGTTTAAAAAAGCATTTCATCGATTTTTTTTGCGTTTTATGGATTTTTTTAAAATAAAATTCTATATTGGCCCCATTAATTCGTTTAACCCCAAATCAAATGAAAAAAATTACTTTAGTTCTTATTTGGACTTTATTTTCAACCGCTTTATTCTCTCAAAACCGCCCTACTGGTAAAAGAATTGTCATACAGGCACCAACTCACGATCAAATACATGTTTTAAAAAATGCTGGTGTCGATTTATCATGTGGATCTAACTTTTCGAATAACAACCTTATTCTTGAAGTATCTGATAGTTTCATTGATATACTAGACGCTGAGAATTTAAATTATACTGTTTTAATTGATGATTTAACCGCTCATTTTGAGAATGTAACATTAACAGAATTACCTGCTGCAAAACTTGAGCTAGATCAAAAAAAGCAGATAAGTTCGGCTAATAGATCTTTGAGCATCTCTTCTGCTACCGTTGATAATTTAGTGCAATATGAAGGTTGTTCTGAAATTGATTGGGACACTTCTGTTCCTGCAAATTTCAACCTTGGTAGTATGGCTGGGTGTTTAACCTATAGTGAGGTACTTGCAGAATTAGATCAAATGCGTGCGCTCTATCCAAACCTAATATCAGTAAAGGCACCTATATCCACAAACCCTGCCCACAGAACACATGGTAACTCTTTTACAAATGGTGGACAATATGCTACTTGGGCTGGGCAAGATGTTTTATATGTTAGGATATCTGACAACCCAGATACTGATGAAACCAGTGAGCCAGAGTCATTATATACAGGAATGACACATTCTCGAGAAGTCAGTAGTATGATGAACTTAATGTATTACATGTGGTATATTCTCGAGAACTACGATTCTGACCCAGGAATTAAAAACTTAGTAGATAATCACGAAATGTATTTTATACCTGTTGCAAACCCAGATGGTTTAATGTGGAATGAGCAAATTGCTCCTTCAGGAGGTGGACTTCAAAGAAAGAATTTAGGTCCATATAATACAGGAAACAATAATGCCAGAGGTGTAGACCTTAATAGAAACTACGACTATTTTTGGGGTTCTAATCCAATATATGGCGGTTCTTCTGGTACAACTTCTAATCAAACATACAGAGGTCCATCTGCTTTTTCTGAGCCAGAAACACAAGGCATACAAGCATTCGTTAGCTCAAGAAATTTTATCACGGCAATGAATCATCATGCAACCTCTAACTTAATTCCACATGCCTATAATGGGTATCCTGGAGCACCATCTTCTGGAAGAGAAGATGACTTTCATAAGTTTTGTCATGATATGACACGTTTTAACCGATATATCTATGGTGAGGCTCCAGATATCTTAACAATCGCAAACGGAGATATGAGTGATTGGATGCTAGGTGGTGTTGCGGATGTAAACGGCTCTACTGGTTCGGGGGAACAGATTCTAGCCTTAGCGCCAGAGAATGGAGCTTGGGATGGCAGTGAGGGCGGTTTTTGGCCTAACCCTTCAGATATTGTCGATATTGCACAACGTGCCATGCGTATGAATTTTATGAATGCTTATTATAGTGGCAAATTTGCACAGTTCCACGATTTAAATAGCTCTGACATAAATACTACTTCAGGAAATTTAAAATTTGGAATTGAATATCTCGGACAAACCTTAGGAAATATCACTTTAGATGTAAGTCCTGTTTCAAGTAATATTTTATCAATTACTCCTCCTGCGACCCAAACAGGATGGACTAAATTAGAGCAACGCGAAGTTTTTGCTTCCTTTTCTCTAGATCCATCGATACAACCAGATGATAAAATTGAATTTCAAATTACATTGAGTAACGATGATGGTTATGTGATGTATCAAACCAATGTAGTAAAATCTTACAATCCTACCATCCTTTTTGATGATGATGCTGACAACAATGGTTTAGCCAATTGGAATAACGGTGGTGGTACATGGAATACAACAACTGATGCTTACTCTGGCTCTACCGCAATAACAGATAGTCCTTCTGGATCTTACGGTAACAACACAGTTCAAACCTTAACACTTAGAAATTCTGCTGCAGTAGATTTAAGTACATCTGAAACTGCTGTGGTTCAATTCTATGCTAAATGGGATCTTGAGCGTAATTTCGATTTTGTACAATTTCAAGCATCTACAGATGGTAGCAACTGGGTTGAGTTATGTGGAAAATATACAAAACCTGGTTCTTATTATTTAACAACTAGATACAGTAGTGGAAACAGTTCGGACACAGGACCTGGTAAAGTCACCTCGGATTTAAATCATCAACCCGATGGCGAAGCAATATATGATGGTGATACGCAAGATAAATGGGTTATGGAAGAATTCTTAATCGATGCTTCTAATAACGCGTTTCTACTTGGCGAAGGAAATGTGAGATTTAGGTTTGTATTAGACTCAGACTCATCAAATAGAACTGACGGTTACTCTACAACTTTTGATGGTTTCTCATTTGATGAATTTAAGGTAATCGATATTAAATTGCCATGTGAGCTAATAACACCTTCAAATTTATCAGCTTCAACGATTACATCTTCAAGTGCACAACTAGATTGGGATGAAGTCACATCTGCAACTTACGATTTAAGATATAGAGAAACAGGAACATCGACATGGACTGAAGTTTTGGATATAAATGTTGAAACCTACAATATCATAGGCTTATTAGAACTAACGCAATATGAAGTACAAGTAAGAAGCAAATGTACAGCTGCAACATCCGCTTATTCAGGTTCTGAAGTATTTACAACACTAGAATTTATACCTTGTACAGGTGTACCTATAACATCATTCCCGTATTTAGAAACTTTTGATGCAGATTTAGGCGATTGGACACAAGATTCTGGCGATGATGGAAATTGGTTACTTGATGATAATGGAACTCCATCTGGTGGATCTGGCACTGGACCATCTGATGACATAACCGGTGGTGGACAATATCTTTATATTGAGGCATCTACCAATGGTACACCAGGGGAAATTGGTGGTAATGCAACTGCTATTGTAACCAGCCCTTGCTTTGTACTAAGTGATCCAAACTACAATATATTTTCATTCTATTACCATATGTATGGTGCCAACACAGGATCATTAAATGTAGAAATCTCTAACGATAACGGTAGTAATTGGGCAAATGTATTTTCTCAAAGTGGTGATCAAGGAGACCAGTGGTATAACCAATTAATAGATTTATCGGATTACATTGGAGATACTGTAAAGCTAAGATTCATAGGAACTACAGGAGGAGGTTTTGCTAGTGATATTGCCATTGATCAAATAAGTATAATTGATACTCCTGCAACATACTGCACCTCTGAAGCTAATAATGATACCAATCAACTAGGTATAGGAAATGTTCAATTTAACACTATAAACAACCCTTCTGGTATTGCCGTGTATTCAGATTTTACAAACACATCGACTACAGTAGCAAAAGGCACAAACTATTCTATTTCAATAACACCTAGTTACAACGGTGTGGGCACAAATAATGCTGTTGGTTACCGTGTTTGGATAGATTTCAATAGGGATGGTGATTTTACCGATAGTGGTGAAGAAGTGTTCTCGCAAAACCCAATTACAGGTGGTGGAACAGTGAATGGTACGGTTACAATTCCTTCAAATATTGTTAATGGTACTACAAGAATGCGTGTATCTATGAGTTTTAGCCAACTCCCAGATCCATGTACAAATTTTAACTTTGGTGAAGTAGAAGATTACTCAGTTTATCTTTTCGATGGATTATTATATCAAAATGGTACATGGGAACCAAGCGCTCCAAATAGTTCATCATTCTCTGAAAACATCATGGTTGATAACGGTACGTACAATGCTAACACAGATATCGCTGTAAATTGGATAATTGTTAACAGTGGTGCCGAATTAAACTTGAATAAAGCAAACGCCATTACTGTTTCAGGAAATATAATTAATAATGGAGATTTTATCTTAAATTCTGACTCTAATGAATTTTCAAGTCTGCTATTATCAGGTAACGTAACAGGAGATCTAAAATACAATAGACATGTAAACTCAGTTTCTAACAGAAATGACTTAATTGCTCCTCCATTTAGTGGTGAGACGTTTGTAGATTTCGTTTCTAACAACTTAAACATTGTATCTAATACTGGTGAAACACTATATCTGTTTGGTCCTTTTGACAAAACAACGAGTGACTATTTGACGTATTCTAATACAGAAATTAGTATCCTAAATGCCGGTAAAGGATATAAAGCTGCTTCTACAGACAACAGTACCTTTACGTTTACAGGAGCACCGACCACAGGTAATTTGAACGTCCCTATCCTTAAGACAGGTACAGCTTACGAAATTTGGAATTTAATTGGTAACCCATATCCTTCCTACATTAGGTTAGAAGATTTCCTAACTGCAAATGTATCTCAGTTAGACCCTTCAACAGCTGCAGTTTACGGTTATGATGCAGATAACTCTAATGGCAGTTATTGGACAATTTGGAACTTTGCCTATGCCATTGCCAATCCAAATACTTTGATTGCACCAGGACAAGGTTTCTTTGTATCTTCAAAAGATGGTGGTGGTACTATATCATTTGTACCGTCAATGCAAACCGCTGGTAGCTCTGATGATTTCATCTCAGGTAGAAATAATAGCGCAGTTGAATTTGGAAGTATTGTATTAAATTCTGCCGACGAAAGTTTTAAAACTGATTTGTATTTTACGGATAATGCTTCTTTAGGTTTGGACGTTGGCTATGATGCTAGTCATTTTGATGGTGCAACATCTGAGTTTGCTATCTACTCCGAATTAGTTGTGGATAATACAGGAAACGACATGGCAATACAAGCTATAAGCTTCAATGACATTAACAATAATACTATTATTCCTATTGGAGTTAACGCAAATCAAGGTGAGCAAGTTACAATCAGTCTAACAGATTCAAATATCAATACTAACATATACCTCGAAGATGTAATTACAAATACATTTACACTTTTAAATACATCTGAGTATACATTTACTCCTTCGTCTGATATTTCGGGTACCGGAAGGTTTTATTTAAGATTTGATACACCTTCTTTATCCAATAATGAGTCAAACCTAGATACTTTGCAAGTATATAGTGATTACAACAAGCAAGAGATTGTTATTAAAGGGTTACTAAAATCAGACACAGAAATAGTTATCTATGATATGCAAGGTAGACAAGTAACAAATGAGACATTTAATAACGGAAGTACAATTAATAGATTAAACACAAAAAGTTATAGTTCTGGAGTTTACTTGATTAAGATTTCAGATAAGAATTTGAGTATTTCTAAAAAAGTAATTATTAAATAGAACGTTTTTATAAAATCATTTAGGCCGAAGAAAATTTTCTTCGGCTTTTTTGTGAAATATAATCACAGATTATGCTCAAAAAACTATAAAATTCTTACATTTTATGCATTTCGTCGATTTTTTTTGCTTTTAAAAGATTATAACAGTATGTTTGGAGCATAAATTTAGTCCCAAACTAAACTTAACCGCTTATGAAAACTTTTACTATAGCCTTAAAGGGTTGTGTGTTGTTGTCCTTTCTATTGATGTTTAATACTAAAACATCTGCCCAAGACTTTAACGTTCAACATTTACAAGATGATATTGGTAACGCTGGTGGCACTAACACAAGCTTTACATCTGTATCTTCAACTAATAGTGCGTTTGCGTTAGCAAACAACAACAGAAAAGTTAATGCAGGTCCAAACACCTCCGCATCAACATTTAATGCAGACGATCTCGCCGGCGCTAGAGTATTAACCAATGCCAGTACATTAACTTATTACAGACAGGCAGGCTCTGATGCCTCAAATATGAGGTTTAACACATCCATTTGGGAGTACATTGGTGCGCCTGGAGGAAATAATGAAATGATAGTAAGAGGTAGATATGCTATAAATCTAAATGGTACAACTAATAGTGTTACACAAGCCTTGTCTGGCATTAGCGATGCAAACGATTGCATACCATTCATCACTGGAATTGTAACTAATAAAAATTCAGCAGGTGGTGATTCTGGAACCGCTATCGCATACTTAGAAAACGCAACAACACTAAGAGTCCAAAAAGGAACTGATGCCAATGATGTAACTGTTTATATAACAGTTGTCGAGTTTACAGGAAGTAATTGGACTGTTCTTCACGGTGACTCAGGTAATACTGGATCCATTACAGGTAACATAACGTTAAGAAGTAACTCAGACGGAACGGGTACAGCATCAAATGTTAGTGCATGGAATGAAGCTGTAATTTTTAGTCACCATCGTGGAGATACAACAGACGGAGCTAATCAAGCATTAGAGGATAACTGGCCATTGATGGACCCGGGAATCAATAACCAAACTGTTGATTGGAATTTCGTAGGTACATATGGAAGTAACGGTACCAATAGACATTTTGTTCATGTTTTAAATAATCCTAATTTGAATGTTAGTAGGTTTCAAAATAGTTCAAGTGCACAAGGAGAAACAACCATTGATATCTCCAGCGCAGGACTAACTGACACCAACCAAGCTTTAATTATCGGTTCTTCTACAACTACTGGTGGTGGAACAGCTTATGCAAGAGGCTGGAGAAATTATTACTTTAACTCATCGACACAAGCTGCACACTGGTCGCACAGAAGTGGAAATACCATGTCTCACGAAATACAAATTGTTGATTTATCAGCTCTCAGTAGCGCAACTTGTGCTACAATAGTTAACACGTTTCCATATTCCGAAGATTTTGAAACTGCAGGAAGTAACTGGGTTAATAGTACTGCGGATGATTTTGATTGGACCAGAGACTCTGGTGGTACACCGTCTTCTGGTACTGGTCCTACATCTGGTAATGGTGATACTTGGTATATATATATTGAAGCATCAAGCCCTAATTTTCCTACACGCATCGCAGATGTATTTACCCCTTGTTTTGACTTATCGGCATTGACAAACGCAACATTTTCTTACAGTTATCATATGTTTGGTGCTGATGTAGGTACTTTAGATATTGACTTAAGTACAGATAATGGGGCGACGTTCCCAATTAATTTAAGAAGTTTTTCTGGTAATTACGGTAATGTATGGAATACAGATTCTATCAATCTAACCCCTTACGTTGGTCAAACCGTAATGCTAAGATTTAGAGGTACTTCAGGATCAACAGGAAATGGTTGGAGTAGCGATATTGCCATAGATAATGTTTCAATAACCTCAGCTGTTACTGGCCCTGAAATCAATATCCAAGGAAATGGAACCAATATTGTTGATGGAGACACTACACCTTCTTTAATTGATAATACTGATTTTGGAGACGTTGATATAGACGGAAGTGGTGCGTCAAATTCATTTACTATAGAAAATTTAGGTTCAGCTACACTTAATCTTACAGGTGCATCACCTTATGTAACTATTTCAGGATTAAACGCTGCTGACTTTAATGTATCAACAATACCCAACAACGCTATATTACCGTCTAATTCTACTACTTTTATAATTGACTTCACACCTGGTGCACTAGGGCTGAGAACAGCAACGGTGACCATAACGAGTAATGACGTTGACGAAGGTACATACACTTTTGATATTCAAGGAAATGGAATCGTTGTACCAAATCATACTATTTATTATGAACATTTTGATGACTCAGACGGTGGTTGGACAGCTTCAACTGGTTCTACAACAGTATGGAGTCACGGAAATGGTTTAACTTCAGCAAGTGAACTTGGTGAAGGAAACTATTGGTATTCTGACAATTATGCCAATTATGACAACAACATTAATATTACTTTAACTAGCCCTATTTTATCAACTACAGGCTACACCAACCTTGTTTTTAATGCAGATTTGAGATACGATTTTAGTAATGATACTGATGATGGTATGCGATTAGAATACAGACGCAGAACTCTAGGCGTTTGGTCTTCTTGGTCTGTCGTTGGTTCTTTCGGTGACGGCTCTAATTGGTATGATGGTAATGGCAATGTGAATGCTCTAGGTAGCGGTTCAGATGGTTGGACAGGCAACACTGACACTACCCAAGCAATCCGAAACTACTTCGAAACAGCTTCTGTTACACTACCTATTATTTTAGAAAACTCTGCTGAGATTCAATTTAGATTTGTCATGGCAAGTGATGCAGCTGACACAGATCTTGGAGCAGCAATAGATAATATTATCATCAATGCAGCTTCTATAGTTCCCTTTAGTGACCCAACCCATGGACCCGGTTCTATTAATTCTGATCTAAGATTATGGATTAAAGCTACGGAGGGATGGGGCTTACTTAATGATAATGATGATATTGATAATTTACCTGATGCTGCTTTTGATAATGATGCAACTGGTATTGCAGGCAATAGCCCTGCATTTAAAGATAACAGTACCGATAATATCAACTATAACCCAGTAATGGAGTTTGACCGTAGTAATCTAGAATACCTAAGAGGAAAAGGAGGTTATTTCGCCCACGATTATTTTGTTGTAATAAAATCTAACGGAACGATAGATTATACAGGTGCAAACAGGCAAGTACCTATTGCTGGTAGAGTAGCACCAGTGAGTCCACAAGTAGACGGAACTGGCTTAGGTCTTGGTAATATATCCAGAAGATTTGCTGACGAAGTCGTAGCACATATGAGTAGTTCTGTACCTACAAATCTCTCGGCTACTAACAGCGAATTATCATACGGTAGAGCCTATACAAGTACAACTGATAGTTATGTAGATGAGGTTATTATTTACAATGTAAAAACTAATGCTGCTGGTAATGCTGTAGAAATATTTAAAAATGGTAAGCGTATAGACAACACAGCTGGGTTTGCATACGACACAGGTATACCAGGATTTACGGATCAACTTAACCTGCACGAGTATAAGAACCAACAATACTATTTAGGTGTTGGTAGATTTTCTCTTAATGGAAATGTAGACGCTTATGTTGATGGTAGGATAACGGAAATTGTTAGTTATAAGTCTACTAACTCTGATTTAGATAAACAAAAAATAGAATCTTACCTTGCCTTAAAAAACGGAGTAACCTTACATGCCCAAAACAGTACTACGGTAGACAGAGAAAATGATATAGATTACATCGACTCTCAAGGTAATGTCATTTGGGACACAAGTGCCAATACAGGTTACAACTATGATATTGCTGGTATTGGTAGAGATGACGACTCTAACTTTTTACAAAAACAATCTGCTAGTGAAAATAAATTTTCAGATGGAACTGGTTTAACAAGTGGTTTTTTATCCATAGGTTTAACTGATGTTTATGACACAAATAAAGATAACATTGATAACAATGCAACTAATTTCAATGACAGAGAATACCTAGTATGGGGTAATAACAATGCTGATATTAACTCTTCAGCTGCTACGATAACGGTAAATATGAGTGCTGGTATAACTCCGTCTCTAACTACTAATGTAACATTTACAGCCATGCAGCGTGTATGGAAAGTTGTAGAAAGCGGTGGCGATATCCCTACTGCGACGGTAATGCTACCACAAGACGCCATAAGAAACATATCGCCTCCAGGGAATTATTACATGTTTATTTCTAACACAGGTGTTTTTGATCCAACTGCAGACTACCGAGTCATGACATCTGACGGAAGTGGCAACTTAAAGGCTGAATATGATTTTGATGGTACAAAGTATATCACGTTTGGTTATGCACCTCAGGTTGAAGTTGTACGTTCTGTCTATTTTGATGGTGCAGTAGATTACATAGATATTGAGGATAACTTGGATTTAGACCCAACAGGTTTTACAATATCAGCTTGGATAAAGCGTGATGCTGCTGATTCAGGAACTAAATCTATACTTTCAAAGAGAGATTTAGCTTTTACACAAGGTTACGATTTTGAAATATTAGACGATAATAGAATTCAAGTTTATTGGAAGAATGGTTCTAATCAAATAACAATAACAAACACGAGTATCCCAGACGATGAGTGGCACCATGTTGCAGCAATTTACAATGGCACAAGATTATATATTTATATAGATGGTGTATTAGATATAAGCAGAAACAGAACCGCACCAATAACTACTTCAGACTCATTTCTCATAGCTGCAGCAGGAAAAGGCACAACAACTCAGCATTTCCAAGGAAACATTGACGAAGTGCGTGTATGGAATACAGCGTTAACAGAAGACCAATTACGTTTTGTAATGAATCAGGAGATTGAAGATAATGCGGGCCAAGTAATGGGTAGAATATTACCAACCTCTATTACTAAAAACGACATCAATGCTGTTCCGTGGAGTGATTTAGCAGGCTACTATCCAATGTCTGTTTACACCTATACAAACACAGATGATGCTTCAGGAAACGGTAATCAAGGTGCCCTAAGAAACCTTGATACTGTAGACAGACAAACTGCGCCGTTACCATACGAGTCAGCTCAAAATGGTGATTGGGATACTAACGCTACTTGGACAAATGGCTCTGTGCAATACATACCAGGCACCGCGTCTATTGTAGATAATAGTATAACTGTTGACTGGAATATTGTTAGAACATCTCACAATGTAACCATGGATAACAGTGCATTACCATCTGGTAATAACGAAAACAGAACAGTCCTCGGACTTTATGTTGATGCTAATGAGTTAACCTTAGATGGTGATAATGCAACTAATGCAGGTAATGGTATTACTGTATCTCATTACTTAAGCTTAACAGGTAAGATTGATTTAGAAGGCGATTCTCAATTAATTCAGACTGAAGATAGTGACCTGATAGTTGATACTAATGGTGAACTAGAAAAAGATCAGCAAGGTACTGCAGATACATACACATATAACTATTGGTCTGCACCTGTTGGTGACGTAGATATTGCAACCAACAATTATCGTTATACAGTACAAGATGTAATGTTTGATAATACGAACCCTGTGAACTTTTTAAATTCTGGTTACGATGGCTCAGCTACAAACCCAATAAGCATTGCAGATTATTGGATATGGAAATTTGCTAATCTAACCAGTGACGATTACTCAGCATGGCAACATGTAAGACGTACTGGAAACATCTTACCAGGTGAAGGCTTTACTATGAAAGGCCCAGCAACTGGTGGCATTTTAGATGACCAAAACTATGTATTCTTAGGAAAACCAAATAATGGAGATATCACTCTAACCATTAACAATGGTAATGATTACTTAGTTGGTAACCCTTATGCTTCTGCTTTAGATGCTGATGAATTTATACTAGACAACCCTAATACTACTGGAGCGCTTCAGTTCTGGGAACATTGGGGAGGTGGATCTCACGTATTACAACAATACCAAGGTGGCTATGCTATATACAACCTTTCAGGTGGTGTACCAGCACCAGCACCAGACCCAGATGTGGCACAAGTTGGTGTAGGTACCAAAACACCAGGTAGATATGTACCTGTAAGTCAAGGGTTCTTTGTAACTGGTATCAGTAACGGAAACATAACCTTTGAAAACGATCAACGTGCCTTTGTAAAAGAAGGGAGTGCATCGTCCGTTTTTATGAGAACAACAAATTGGTCTAATAATCAAAATAATGAAGCTGAAGATTTAGATAACCGAATGAAATTTAGAATTGGTTATAGAGCTAGTAATACAATGCACTTACAGAGAGAGCTTTTATTAACTATTGACGAAAATACAACCGAAGGTGTAGATTGGGCATACGATGCACATCTAAACGAAGATCAAACAGATGACATGTTCTGGATGATTGGTGATGAAAAGTTCGTCATTCAAGCTAATGATAATGCTAACCTAAATACAGTTTACCCTCTAGGTGTAAAAACTAGTGCTGATGGTATAAGTACATTTGCAATTAATACTCTAGAAAATGTACCAAATGATGTTAACATTTATTTACATGACAAAGCATTAAATCTATTCCACGATTTAAGAATAAGTAATTACGAAATATTCTTAAACGAAGGTGAATACTTAGATCGTTTTGAAATCGCATTCAAAATTACTGCAGGTTCGCTTGGAATTGATGATGAAAACTTAAATAGCATAGACGTATTATACTCTAACGACAAAGAGAAAATTGTATTAATAAATCCTAACCTGATAGAAGTAAAATCTATAGAACTATTTAATATGCTCGGACAATCTGTCCACAAATTTGAAAGTATTTCAGAGAGCGGTTACTCTGAATATGAAGTTAAGAATTTAAGTACTGGAACTTATATCATTAAGTTATATACTGTAAGCGGTTCAGTATCGACTAAGAAGGTTTTAGTAAAGTAATTTTTGCCCCAAATCTTAAATCTTAACCACGAAAAAGCCCTGAAGTATTCAGGGCTTTTTCATTTCATATGCTTATTGTTTATTATTGCAACGACGATAATAGTTCTTCAAACTTTAACTTGCTTTGCTCGCCTGACTTCATGTTTTTAAGGGTATACATACCAGAATTGAGCTCTTCCTCTCCCACTAAAACTACGTAAGGTATATTGCGACGATTAGCGTGCGTCATTTGCTTTTTCATTTTAGCACTATCAGGATATAACTCTGCTTTTACACCATGTTGTCGTAATTTTGTCACAGCCTGTAAACAAGCCATAGCCTCTTTGTCACCAAAATTGATAAATAGCACTTTAGTTGCATCTTCGATAGTTTCTGGGAACAAATTCAATTCTTCTAAAACCAAATAAATCCGATCCAATCCAAAACTAATACCTACTCCACTTGTATCTGGTTTACCGAAAATGCCCGTTAAATCATCATAACGACCACCACCACCAATAGAGCCCATTTTTACACCTTCTGGTGCTGCCACTTCAAAAATAGCACCTGTGTAATAATTAAGTCCCCTGGCTAATGTAACATCTAATTGAAGGTTAGCTATTTTTAATCCTAATTTAGAAATTGAAGCATCAATAAACTCTAACTCTTCAATACCTTTGAGTCCAACTTCAGAGGTGTTTAAAATAGATTTTAGGCTTTCTACTTGCGTACCAAAATCTCCTTCTAATGAGAATAAAGGCTGTAATTTAGATATACCATCTTCTGAAATACCTTTAGTAAGCATTTCTTCTTTTACCTTCTCCTCGCCTATTTTATCGAGCTTATCTAACGCTACTGTAAAATCGATCAGTTTATCTTGTTCTCCAATTACTTCAGCAATGCCAGACAAGATTTTACGATTGTTGATTTTTATAGTCACGCCTTTTAAATCTAAAGCCCTAAAAACAGCATCATAAAGCTGTACAAACTCAACCTCTTGAAATAACGATTTAGAACCTACTACATCCGCATCACATTGGTAAAACTCTCTAAAACGACCTTTTTGTGGACGGTCTGCACGCCAAACTGGCTGTATTTGGTAGCGCTTAAACGGAAACTCTATCTCATTTTGGTGCTGCACAACGTAACGTGCAAAAGGGACAGTAAGGTCGTAACGAAGTGCTTTTTCTGAGATTTTTTCAGAAACACCATGTACTATTGAATTTCTAATTTCATTATAACTTTTAGGAAGAGTATTTCTAATTTCAGAAAGAACTTTTTTAGAATATTCCTTGACAACTCTCCTAAATGCCCATTTTAATTGCCAATCAACTAAATCCTTATCTTCTCGTTTTTTCTTAAAATCAAAACCTCTTTCCCAAATAAAGTAAGCTACAAAATCAATAAAAGATTCCTTATTTTCTGAAAGGATTTTATTAACTACTGAAGAAAGCTCATAATCTTCAATCAAAAAAGTTGACCATTCATCAATCTTATAAGTAGTAAATCCATTTATATCATCATCATTTTTAAAAGTTTCTAATTGAGATCTATCTGAAAACTTTAAACCAGACTCATTAAGCTTATCAAACATGTAATATAGTAAGTCCTTGAAAATGTATGTTATAGCTAAATAGATAGATATAGAACTTTCTATTTCATCCTCTTCGGCTTTCTTTAAATAATCCCCAGATTCCAAAATCTTAAAAATCAAGCGGTCTCCTTCATCACCATATTTTCCCATTAAGGTTTCTGAGTTTTCAAAACTTGGTGTTTCAATCGGTTGAAATCCGTATAACTCAAATTGCTCTTTTATAATATTCATTATATAAGAACGTTTTGCAACCTCTACTGCGTTAAAATCTCTGGTACCTTTAGGAATACTTGGTTTTTGTGCCATAACATTTCCTACAAAAGCAGGAATCTCTTTTTAGTGAAACTTCATATTTAAGTCACAAAAATATTATAATTTTTAGAGGCAAACCCAAGTAATTTTAAATTTATAGTAACTTTATAGTGTTTGAGACGTCTTATGGTTTTAAACAACCCAACTAACTTTAAACACAACTATGTTTTCATTAGCTAGAGAGAATGTAAAAATTGCTTTTGGTTCTATTAAAAGCCAGCTACTACGTACCATTTTAACGGTTTTAATCATTGCTATCGGTATTATGGCACTAGTCGGTATTCTAAGTGGTGTATCGGCTTTAGAGAATACCATTTCTAGTAATTTTTCGTCAATGGGTGCCAATACCTTTAATTTTCAGCGTTACGAGTTTAGAGCGCAACGCCAAAGCAGTAGAGAGCGTCAAAAAGTTAATCCTGTTATAAGTTACAGAAACGTAAAAGATTTTATTGATAATTACGATTACCCATATACCAAAGTTGCAGTATCGTTTTATGGTTCTGCAACATCTGAAGTGAAATACGAGAATGAAAAAACAGATCCGGAAGTTGCTGTTATTGGTTCTAACGAACATTTTATTGAAAACTCTGGCTTAGAAATAGAAAATGGTCGCTCACTTAATTTTGCCGACGTAGAAAACAACAATGCCGTTTGCGTTATTGGTAGCGATTTACAGAAAGCGCTATTTCCTGATGAAAACCCGATTGATAAAACGATAAGTGTTAGAGGTTCTAAATTTAAAGTTATTGGTGTTTTAAAAGAAAAAGGCTCTACGTTTGGCAACAATCAGGATTTGAGAGTGATTATGCCTATTCAAAAAGCGCGATCTATCTTCACCAATCCAAATATCAATTATACGCTCAGTGTTAAAGTGGATAAAACTGATATGCTAGAAGGCGCTCAAGATGATGCGATTATTACCTTTAGAAATGTGCGTGGACTCAACCCAGTAGAAGAAAATAATTTTGGTATTGAGCGAAGTGAAGATCTTATAAATCGTGTAGCAGACAATACAAATACATTATATATTGCTGCTTGGGTAATTAGTATTATTACCATTTTTGGCTCTACTATAGCATTAATGAATATTATGCTGGTTTCTGTTAGTGAGCGTACCAGAGAAATTGGTGTGCGCAAAGCCTTGGGTGCAAAACGCAGAACAATAGCATTTCAGTTTTTTATGGAAACCATTATTATTGGTCAACTTGGTGGAATCTTAGGAATTATTCTAGGCATCTTGATTGGTTGGGGAGTTGCTGCAGGTTTTGAACTCGAATTTTCCACACCTTGGGTAGCGATGATTTGGGCAACCAGTATAGCATTTATAGTGGCTATTATTTCAGGATTATATCCAGCCACGAAAGCCGCAAGTTTAGATCCTATTGAGTCTTTGAGATATGAATAATTACTAGAAAGTAGAAATCTCATTGCTTTAATAAAAATTCCTTGTGTCACGCTGAACTTGTTTCAGCGTCTCAATGAAACCTTTCTTTGATGAAAATCAAGATTCTGAAACTAGTTCAGAATGACAGTACTCTAACTCTTTATCAACTTTTCAAAATACTGAAACAACTCACCCTTGGTAATATTAGCACCTTGTTGAATTAGCTTAAAAATATCCTGATGCTTATCATCAGAGTAATCTTTCTTTGCGTTGAAAAACTCAATATCATCAGATAATAAGTTATCTCTTAACCACTGAAATCCTTCTTTTGTTGTTAAATCAGTCTTATCCTCCTTTAATTTAAGTGCTATTAAGTGCATATCCTTTTCTCTACACTTAAAAAGATGGATCTGATTTGGCGAAATATGCTCCAAGTATTCTACTTTACTTAACACACCATACCAAACCAAGTCGCTAAACACATCTAACTCTTGCTCTGCAGCTTCTGGCTTATTTTTCTTAATGTCTTCCCATTCCTCAGCAGTTATAGATTGTGTTGCCAAGAAATTAATAAATTCCTGGTGTAACTCTTCAAACTGCTCTTTTGTTAATCGTGTATATTTCATCTTATTGTCATTCTGAACTTGTTTCAGAATCTAAAAATTAATTTATTGCTCTAAATGCTTCAAAAGGTCTATCCGTTGCTAAAATATCAACTCCTAGATTTTTCCATCGTAGATATAATTCATCGCCTCTTGCTTCTGCTTGTTTGTCCAAGTTGCCCAATGTTCCTAAAATACAAACAATGTATTTATCATGTAAACGTTTGTATAAACTCTTATTTGATAATCTTGTTCCTGTAAAGGCTAGCATATTTTCTGTTGGAATTTCAGATTCTAATAATCGATCAAATTCTTCATGATTTCTTGCTGAAACTGAGAGCAACAAGCCTTGATCCAATTTATAAGCTGATTTTGCTTGTACAACGTCGTAAGTTATTATAATACTGACATCTTTTGCATTAGCTACTTCAATCGCTTTAATGACGTGCTCTTGGCTAACACCGCGTTTTATATCAATAGTCAAAATTACATTATTGTTCTTACACCACTTAAGTACTTCAGAAAAAAGAGGAACCCTATATTCCGTTTTGTAACCAAAATCATCTATTAAATTAAAATTCTTTATTTGGTTATAGGTTAGATTTTTGACTAATCCTGTTCCGTTGGTGGTTCTGTCAATGGAATTATCGTGCATTAAAATTAACTTCTTATCCTTTGTTTGAGCCACATCTACTTCAAAGATGGCTTTTATGCTATCATTGACAAATTTTAGGGTTTCGAGGCAATTTTCAGGATAACCTTTTATGCCTTTTCCACCTCGATGCACACTTATGTTTGGATAATCGGACCGTGAAGGTTTAAAGAGCTCAATAAGTTTCGATTTTTGTGCCTGCTCTAATTCCCCTTCTGGTTTAGAATTCTTGCAAGCCACAAATCCTATGACAAGTATAAAAAGTAAAAATCTTTTCATGAATGTAATTGAATAAAAAAACCGCTTAGAATACTAAACGGTTTTTATTAATATTTAATTTGAAGGTTGTTATGCCTCTGCAACAACTTCGAAAGTAAAATCAACATTTACAGATCTATGTAAACGTATTACCGCTTCATACTGACCTAAACGCTTAATATTACCACCATTGATAGAAATATATTTTTTATCAACTTCGTGACCTTCGTTTCTTAATGCCTCAGCTAAATCCATATTAGTTATAGAACCAAATAGTTTATCGCCAGCTGTTGCACCTGTACCTGCTTTTGCAGTAATTTTAATATCTAATGCCTTTAAAGCTTCTGCTGTTTTTTCTGCTTCAGCTATAATAGATTTTTCTTTGTAAGCACGTTGCTTTAAAGTTTCAGCTAATACTTTTTTAGCTGATGGTGTAGCCATTACAGCATGTCCTTGAGGAATTAAAAAGTTTCTACCATAACCGTTCTTAACTGTTACAATATCGTCTTTAAATCCTAAATTCTCAACGTCTTGTTTTAATATAAGTTCCATTGTTATGATATTTTATTTTAATAAATCAGCAACATATGGCATTAAAGCTAAGTGTCTAGCTCTTTTTACTGCCACAGATACTTTTCTTTGGTATTTTAAAGAAGTTCCTGTTAAACGTCTTGGTAACAATTTACCTTGCTCGTTTACAAAGCTTAATAAGAAATCTGGATCTTTATAGTCGATGTACTTAATACCAGATTTTTTAAAACGACAATACTTCTTCGTTTTTTGTGTCTCTATATTTAATGGTGTAAGATATCTAATCTCACCATCTTTTTTTCCTTTTGCTTGTTGTTCTATTGATGACATAATTAAGCTTTTTGTTTGTTTCTTTGTCTTCTCTTCTCAGCCCAAGCAATAGCATGCTTGTCTAATTTTACAGTTAAATAACGCATAAAACGCTCATCACGTCTAAACTCTAACTCTAAAGTTTCAATAACTTCACCAGCTACTTGATACTCAAATAAGTGATAAAAACCACTTTTTTTGTTTTGGATTGGGTAAGCCAACTTTTTTAAGCCCCAATCTTCTTTGGCTATCATCTTTGCACCTTTAGAAACAAGAAAATCCTCATATTTCTTAACTGTCTCCTTTATCTGGTCTTCAGATAAAACGGGATTCAAGATGAAAACAGTTTCATAATGATTCATAATAATTATATTTGTTTATTGTTAAAACGGCTGCAAAAATACACATTATTTCTAATTCTGGCAACGTTTTTGAATGTAAAGTTTTAAACATTTCCCACACTAAAGATTGTGTTAAATTTTACAGTTTGTCGGTAAAATTTGTTTTTTAACCGAAATTATTGTACTATTGTCGATATCTTAACCTAATAAATTATTAATGTTATGACTTTAAACTGTGTAGTTGTTGATGATTCTGCGATTCAGCGCCTCTCTATAGTAAAGTTAATCGAGAATCATTCCTCGCTTAACCTTATTGCAGAGTACAGCAGTGCGTTAGAAACAAAAAACGGTCTTAATACGCATAAAGTAGATCTTATCTTTTTAGATATAGAGATGCCTGTATTAAACGGTTTTGAACTCTTAGATGTACTCAACAACAAACCCCAAATTATTTTTGTTACAGGTAAAACCGAATATGCTTTTAAAGCATTTAATTACGACGCTACCGACTATCTTCAAAAACCAATCACAAAAGAACGTTTTAACACTGCGGTAGAAAAAGCTATTGAGCAGCATAAGTTAAAATTAGACTTTAACGAAACTGATGGCGAGCACATCTTTGTGAAGAGTAACCTTAAAAAACGTAAAGTTTATATTAAGGATATTAAATGGATTGAAGCTTTAGGCGATTATGTAAAAGTTGTAACAGAAGAAAACAGCCTTGTAGTACTATCTACAATGAAAGCTTTTGAAAAGGAGCTACCAGAAGGAAAATTTTTGAGAATCCACAAATCTTATATTGTGAATTTAGATAAAATTGATCGCTTTAACAGTAAAAATGTTGAAGTAGGTGCTTATGAGATTCCTTTGAGTCGAAATAAGAAAACACAATTAGTAGATGCTTTGAATAATATGTAGAATGACTACCATTTTCAGAATATCTCAATAATACACATTGAAATAAAAAATCCCAGCAGTAATGTTGGGATTTTTTTGTTTAAATGGTTGTATATTTTGACGTCAGTTCGAGTGATTTTGAGGAACGAAAAATTGTATCGAGAACTTTTTGATTGATAAAATTCTAATTCTCGATACAAATTTTTCTCATTTCAATCGAAAAATCCACTCGAACTGACGAATTTCACCAAAATTTTCTATGTTTGTTTTTAATAATTATCTACATTAATAACTACTCTCACAGACCTAAAATCCTTAACTGCATTAAAACTGTTATCTATTTTCATAATAGCTTCTTTGGTTTTAGAAAGAGATTGATTTTGCGGAATCTTAATTAAGATGTTTTTATTAAACAAATTCCGTATTCTGGAAATTGGCGGAAATTCTGGCCCTAAAACATTTGCATTAAACACCTGCCTTAAAGACTTAGCATACCAATCTGCTGCTAGATTAACTCTGTTGTAATCCTTATGCCTTAACGTAATTTTAATTAAACGATAGATTGGTGGATATTTAAAATTGTACCGATCATTCATCTGCTCAGCAAACATCGCTTTATAAGCGTTTGTAGACACTTGTTGCAAAATATTATGATGCGGGTTGTAAGTTTGAATCAATACCTTTCCTCTTATATCGGTCCGTCCTGCTCTACCTGCTACCTGTGTCATTAATTGATAGCTACGTTCGTGGGCTCTAAAATCTGGGAAGTTTAGCAAATTATCAGCATTCATGATGCCAACCAATTTTACATGTCTAAAATCTAAACCCTTAGTAAGCATTTGTGTACCAACTAAAATATCAATTTCACGCTGTTCAAACTTAGAAATGATTTTTTCAAAACCATGCTTTCCTCGCGTGGTATCTAAGTCCATGCGCGCTACTTTCTTATCTGGAAAAAGCACTTTTACTTCTTCTTCGATCTGCTCAGTACCAAAACCTTTAGTATCTAAAGTAGCATTACCACATGCTTGACAGGTTTTTGGCATAACCGTATGGTAACCGCAATAATGGCAACGCAACTGATCTCTGTATTGATGGTATGTCAAACTTACATCGCAATTGGGACATTGTGGTGAATTCCCACAAGTGGTACATTCTACAATAGGTGAAAACCCTCTCCTATTTTGAAATAATATGATTTGAAAACCTTCATCTAAGGTTTCGGTCATTTCTTCTACCAAACGATCTGAAAAATGACCTTTCATACGTTTACGCTTGTACTTATCTGCTAAATTTACAAGCTCAATATCTGGCATAAGCACATTATTAAAACGTGTTTTTAATTCTACAAATCCATATTTATTTTGTGTAGCATTAAAATAACTTTCCAGACTTGGTGTAGCTGAGCCTAAAAGTGTCTTAGCCTTATGTATGTTAGCTAAGACTATAGCAGCATCTCTGGCATGATATCTCGGTGCAGGATCAAACTGTTTGTATGATTGTTCGTGCTCTTCATCTACAATTATTAGTCCTAAGTTAGAAAACGGTAATAACAAAGCAGAACGTGCACCTATGACCAATTGTGCTTTTTCTAAATTATTTTTAAGATTCTGCCACACTTCAACACGCTCATTACCTGAATATCTACTATGAAAAACCGCAACTTTTTCACCAAAATAATCCTGAAGACGTTGAACCAATTGCGTTGTTAAAGCTATTTCTGGCAATAAGTATAATACTTGCTTACCCAAATTTAGCTGCTCTTCAATAAGCTTTACATAGATTTCCGTTTTTCCAGAAGATGTTACACCATGTAAAAGTGCTACTGGTTTGGTCTCAAAAGCAACTTTAATGCTCTCAAGTGCTTCGGTTTGAGCATCACTCAATTGCTTGGTTTGCTCATCACCTTCACCCTCAAACTGTACTCTATCGGTTTGAATATAGTATTCTTCTAAAATAGACTTATCAATCAGTGCTTTAATAATAGCTGATGATGCTCCACTAGATTCACTTAATTCTGAAACTTTTATTGGTTTTTGTTCTGAAGCTTCGAGTGTAAACAAGGTTAAAATAACCTCGCGTTGTTTTGGTGCTCGACTCAAAACTTCTAAAAGCTCTTGAAGTTTTTCTTCGGATTGGTGAGAAGCATGAAGCTTTACATAGCGCACCAATTTTGGTTTGTATTTTTCATAAAGTTCTTCTTGCAACTGCAATACACCTATTTCTACCAAACTATTCACAACCGGAAGAATTCGTTTTTTATCTAAAATAGAAATCACATCTTCAATCTTTAAAGAGGACTGATATTGCAAAGCTTCATAGATTAAAAACTCATCATCTTTAAGATCAGCTTCTGAGATTTCGACGTTTTCATTTTTAACAAGAATAGTTTCGCTTTCTATGATAAACGCATTTGGCATTGCTGCTCGCATTACCTCACCAAGACTGCACATATAATATTTAGCTATCCACTCCCAATGCTTTAATTGTAATTCGGTAACAACAGGCGCTTCATCTAAAATTTGATGAATTGTTTTTGCCTCATATGCCGTAGGTGCATTATTATGAACTCTATAAGCTAAAGCTGTGTAAATTTTGCTCTTACCAAAGGGTACAGCCACTCGCATACCTTGCTTTATAAATTGCGCTTCGGCTTCAGTTATATGATAAGTAAAGGCTTTTTGAAGCGGAATTGGCAATATGACGTCGAGGAAGTAAATAGTGGCCAGTAGTTAGTTGTTAGTTGTTAGTGTTATACAAAAATACAATTGATTATTTAATCTTACTGATTACCTTTTGCTGAATACTGCTTACTCTATAACACGTTTCCAATACTGCGTTTTATAAATAAATGCAACATAGCCTCTAACCTGTAAAGTATCCGTATCTTCTTCTAACTTTAATCTACATTTGTAAATTTTTCCGTTTTCAGGATTTAGAATTGTACCCCCTTCATAAATATCTTCATCTTTTTCAAGACCGTTTATAATTTCGAGTCCCAAAATTGGTTGATCTTTATTTTCACCATCGCATTTTTTACAAATAGCATCTCTATTTTTAGTTAGTATGTCTACTATTTTTCCATAAATCTTACCTTCTTTCTCATAAATTTCAACAACAGATTTAGGCTCACCAGTTTCATCATCAATTGTTTTCCACTTTCCCAAAATATTTTGTGCATTTAATTGCAGATTAGCCAGGATTAATATTAAAAGTAATAAGTTATTTCTCATACGTGTTTATTTTTCTTAAACGTCTTAAAGATGCATTTAACTCATAACCTAAAAGCAAAATATTAGCATTTAGCCACAAGTATAGCAACAAGATTAAAAGCGCACCAATGGATCCATACAATTTATTGTATTGTGAAAAATTATCAATGTAAATACCAAAGAGATACGAGGTGAGAATAATAAGTAATGTGGTTAGTAATGCGCCAATCGAAAAAAATCTAGTATGTCTTCCTTCCTTAGTACCAAAGTAATATAAGGTCGCTGTGGCTAGATAGACCATGAGTATAAAAAAAAGATATTTCACAACAGCAATCCACTGCTCTGCTGTTGCTTTTTCGGTTTCTAAAGCATCATTTAATGGTGTTATAATATAGATTTCTGTATATCCAAAGAAAGCTACAGTTAAAAGCACTAAAACTGCCAAAATAAGTGCTACACCAAGCGCGTACATGTATTGTTGAAATACATTACGTGTTAATTGCTCATGGTATGAGTTTTCGAAACCAGAAAACACAGCATTTACACCATTTGCCATTAATAACATAGATAATAAAAAAACGGAAGACAACAATCCTGCTCCTGAGCCGCCACTTATATTTTCAAAAATATTTGCAAAGAAAAATTCTGAGGTTTGTGGTGGTAAAAAATCGTTTAGAAAACGCTCAAATTCTACTTGAAAACCATCTATAGGTATATAAGGCATTAAAATAATCACGAATAGTAAAAACGGAAATATTGCTGTAAAAAAGCTAAAAGCAATGGCACTTGCTCTTGTTGTAAGCGCACCTTTTACAATACCCATTACATAGAGTTCTAACAAGTCGTAGATAGATAAACCCTCAAAACCTGGTAATCGGATTTGCTTAAAAAAGCGAACCACTATATTAATTACAGGTATTTTATCAAGTTTATCTTCTATGTGTTTTGTCATTCAACTTTAGATGTTTAGACTACTTAGACGGTTAGATTGTTAGACTTTTCGTTTTTCTAGACAGCTTTTAAACTTAAATCCATATTATATACGGAATGTGTTAATGCACCAGAGGAAATAAAATCTACACCACACTCAGCATACTGCTTTACCGTTTTTTCGTTAATACCTCCTGAGGATTCTGTAAGACATTGGTCGCCTATAAGTTTTACTGCTTTTCTAGTGTCTTCATAATTAAAATTATCGATAAGAATACGATACACACCACCACATTCTAATATTTCTTTAATTTCTTCAAGATTACGTGCTTCAACAATAATTTTTAAATCTCTATTGGTATCTTTTAAGTATTGCTTGGTTAAGTTAATAGCTTTTGTTACTCCACCTGCAAAATCGATATGATTGTCCTTTAGCATAATCATATCATATAACGCAAATCTGTGATTTTCACCACCTCCAATTTTTACAGCCCATTTTTCAAGTGCTCTAATTCCTGGGGTCGTTTTTCGGGTATCTAAAATTTTGGTTCCTGTACCTTCTAATAAATCCACAAACTTTCTGGTTTTAGTTGCAATAGCACTCATACGCTGCATAGCATTTAGCACCAAACGTTCTGCTTTAAGAATAGACTGCGAAGACCCTTCTACATAAAATGCAATATCTCCATACTTCACTTTACTTCCATCTTCAATAAGTGTCTCAATTTTCATGTCTTTATCCACGTAAGCAAAGACTTGTCTAGCAAATTTAATACCAGCAATAATACCGTTATCTTTTACTAAGAGTTTAGCTTTCCCAGTAGCTGAAGCTGGTATGCAAGCCAAAGAACTATGATCGCCATCTCCTACATCTTCTCTAATAGCATTGGCTATAATTAAATCTATTTCAGTTTGGAATTGTTCTTTTGAAATCATGAGATGTTTTATTTAGTGTAAAAATAGGAATTGAAATTTGAAAAGTTTAATAAATCTTACGTCAGTTCGAGTGAATTTATGAGTAAAACGAATAAATTTGTACTTCGGCAAGCTCAGTAGAACTATCGAGAACCAGCTACACAAGACTGCTCGATACAATTCTAATTTCGACAGCAATCGAAATGAAATCACTCGAAGTGACAAAAGCATATGAATATTAAACTCATCGCCATAGGCAAAACAGACAATAAAAATCTTCAGACTCTAATTGAAGATTACAAAAAACGACTGAGCCATTACATTAAATTTGAATTTGAGATTATACCAGATCTTAAAAGAGTGAAGCATCTTTCTGAAGAACAGCAAAAAGAAAAGGAAGGAGAATTAATTCTTGCCAAGACTCAAAATTCAGACGTGCTTGTATTATTAGATGAAAATGGAAAACAAATGAATTCTGTAGCATTTTCTAACTACTTGCAAAAACACATGAATTCAGGAATAAAAACTTTAATTTTTGTTATTGGAGGCCCTTATGGATTTTCTGAAGCGGTTTATAAAAAAGCTAATGGAAAAATAGGATTGTCTAAAATGACATTTTCGCATCAAATGGTTCGCTTATTTTTTATAGAACAATTATACAGAGGGTTTACAATTTTAAAGAACGAACCATATCATCATAGATAACCAACCGAGTAAACCCTCTGTTATAATTAAACGTCGAAACGTTTTATTTCAAATTTAGTGTGTTTTAAATACTTCTTTTCTCTTTTTTAACTGTCGCGTTAAATCGTTTATAGTTTCATTTACAGCCAACTCATAAGAAGCCTCATTTGAGGTTGCAAAAATACGTGGACCAGGAAGACTCAATTCTATATTACAAATTTTACCTGCTTCGTGGTCTTTGTCATCATGTTTAATGTAAACCTGAGCTGAAATTAAGAACTCAAATTTATCTGCTAATTTTTCTAACTTTTCTGTTGTAAACGCTGATAATGTATCACTTACATCTGTGTTTACATATTGAAAATTTACCGTCATAATATTACTTGTTTTAATTAATAATTCCTTTATCTAATATACGACAATTTACAGGAGGTATAACTGATAATTGTCATAAATAATCTTTAATATAAATACAAATTGAAAATTAAATTTAAAGCTAAATAGTACTGCCTACATCAAAGAATATTACTCAAATACAACATCGTCTATATAAATTTTATGTGGCAGTCCTACTCCACCTGAAAAAACTACAAGACCAGATCGAATACAAGACAAGTCCAATCTTTTAGTCTTAATGGTATACTTTTTCCATTGATTGGTTAATCTAATTTCAACAGACTTTTTAGCGGTATCGTAATATGGTTTATCATCATCAATAAGTCCAAAACCGATAGTAGCCTTAACATTGGTACTTGTTGCCTTAGCCCAAAAACTAAAAGTTTTGGCACAGGAAATATCATAACCTCCTAGAATTTCTCCCCAATCATTAGCAGGATCTACCATAGCAACACCATACCAATCGTATCCAACATTGTAACTTATTTCTATAGCTGTTTTACCTGAGTGTACATTTTCTGTATGATTAAGATCTACCACTATAGCTCTGTAATTTCCCATGTAACCAGATGGAAAATAAGGCACATCCGAATTATCTTTATAAACATAAAATGGCAGCTCTACTTTTGGCACCTTAAATTTTCGTTCAGCAGCTATTTTGTCCTTAACTTTTATTGATGTAGAAGCGATACCTATATTACCAAAAGCATCTTTAGCATAGACATAGACTTTAATAGCTCCATCTTCATTAGGTAATTGAATATCAAAACCTTGTTCTAAATTCCCTCTGAATTTGAGTGGAAGAATTTGGTTTCTTCGCCTTCTACTACCTTCACGTTGATTATAATGAAAACTAATATCTAAAACTTCATTTTCAATATCTTCAATTTGTAAGTCAACTGGTATCCAAGTTTCGCTATTATATTCAGCATCTGGTAATTTAAATTCAGCTATTCTAGGCACATAGTTATTAGGTTTCTTTCCTGTAAAAGCTTCTCTAATTGCCCAATATTGTGGTCTTATTGAATTATTAAAATGTGTCATTAACCAAACTCCACCAAAATCTTTCCCATTGCTATAATGAAACACATACACTCCCAAACAGGATGGCTTATTTACAATCCAATTTTTATAACCATCAGTAATGGCATTACACTTATCCGTATCTGATGGTTCTATTTTTACACCATTCTTATCGGTTTGAGCATCCCATTCTCCCGTTACACCAAACTCTGTTACTATATAAGGTTTGTCAATATTTCGTTTATCTAATTCTTGTTGAAGTAAACCTGCACCAGAACCATAACTATTAAGTCCGTAAATATCTATTGATGGCACATAGTTTTCCCACCAATCTAATCCAAACGTCCATGCCTCAACAGAAGTTATAGGATGGTAGGCGTCTATTTTTTTTATGCTGCTACAAACGCGCTCCAAAAACTTTGAATACGCTAGCTTTTCCTCATCAGTAGCCATGTTTAAATAGACTTCATTGGCAACTCCCCAAGTTAAAACAGCAGGATGATTCTTGTAGGTTTCAACCGTTTCAATAGCATTATTATACATCGCTTCCATGCCTTCTGTATCGCTGAGATAATCAAAGCGATCATCGTCTTCCATGCCTGGCCTTCCATGGCGCATCCATATGCCAACCATAACTTTAATACCATACTTTTCGGCAGCATCTAAGAGTTGTGGAGTGTTTTTACCTGTAGCCCAAGTTCTTATGGTATTAACACCCAAAAACTTTAAATCCTTAAAATAGGTGTCGTAGTTTTCCACATCGTTATCATAGCCAAACGTAACGCCTTTGATTTCAAAAGGTTTGCCATCAACTTCTAATGTCCAAACGGAATCTACTTTCTTTACAACCGTTTGACCGTGAACGCATAACGAAAAAATATAAACCAGAAAAAGTAATCTCATAATTTCAATAATATAATTATAAAGTTAGGTTTTTTAAAAGCAATAGAGATATTCCTATTTTTGAAACTTAAATTCACAATCATGCAAATTGTATTCGCAACCAACAATAAAAACAAAATTAAAGAAGTACAATCGCTAGTACCGCAACATATTCAACTACTGAGTTTAAAAGACATTGGTTGCCTTGAAGAAATTCCAGAAACTACTGGCACTATTGAAGGTAATGCACAACAAAAAGCCAGTTATGTAAAAGACAGCTATGGTTACGATTGTTTTGCAGATGATACAGGCTTAGAGGTAGATGCATTACATGGTGAGCCTGGCGTAGACACAGCATATTACGCAGGTCCGCAACGCAGTGCAGAAGATAATATGAACAAACTGCTTACTAACCTTAAAAATGCGACCTCTCGTAAAGCGCAATTTAAAACCGTAATTGCCTTGCACCTTAATGGCAAGCTAGAAACTTTTACTGGCATCTGCAGAGGTGAAATTACAACAGAAAAACAAGGTGATAAAGGCTTTGGCTACGATCCAGTATTTAAAGCTGAAGGCTACACCCAAACTTTTGCTGAGATTTCTTTAGAAGAAAAAAACAAGATTGGACATCGTGGTAAGGCAGTCACACAATTAATTGCGTTTTTGAATCAGTTTTAACAAAAAATATATGGATTAATAGCCATAACTATTATCTTTAAATAAACTTAGACTATTACTGTTTTTAATAAAAAACGCTATAGAATACTTATAAAACTTATGAAAATTCATCATATACTCTTTCTTGCACTTATTGTTTTTAGCTGCGAAACAAAAAAGGAAAACACCTCGTTGAATCCAGAAAACTGGTCTAAAAGAGCCATTGAACTAAAAGCATCAGACTCTTTAGAGTATGGTAAATCCTATCTTTCGGTCTACTCTCAGATCTATAGCTTAACAGAACACACTAAGCACAATCTCACCTCTATGGTTAGTATGCGAAACACAAGCGATAAGGATACCATTTACTTAATAAGAGCTGAGTACTACGACACACATGGTAAATCTGTAAGAACCTATTTTGATTTTCCTATTTATCTTGCTCCAATGGAAACCACAGAAATAGTCATAGACGAAGTTGACGTTTCTGGTGGTACAGGCTCTAACTTTATTTTTGAATGGAAAATCCCAACCAACTGCCCAGAACCACTTTTTGAAGGCGTTATGACCTCAACTATGGGACAACAAGGCTTATCTTTTACCACAACAGCCAAAAGGATTAAATAATATTGCTGACCATTGAAAAATACGTAATGTTAGGTATTGACTTGTTGGCTGAAAAAGCAGAACTTCGCTTATCGGTGGATATAAATCATTGAAACAGATTCATATCCTAACCGTTGGGCCGTATTAGAATTACTACACGGAAATAAATAAAGACTAATTACAAATATAAAAATGAATTCATTCAGATACTTTTTAAAACTATCAATCCTGGCTTGTGTTATGAGCTGTTCGAAAGATAATAACCAACAAAACCCAGTTGTTAACGCATTATCATCAACACATTCTTTTATAGGGGATACACTCACTTTAACTGGAACAAATTTAAATCAAATAGGAAATATTTCTTTATTTAATGAAAATATAAATGAAGTCTTTAGTAATCAAGCCAGTATAATTTCAAAAACAGATACAGAAATCAAATTTATAGTACCTGAATTGCGTCATGAAAAAGCAACAATTTATTTTAGTTCTGATATTGATCCAATTGATATTGAATTGTATGGTTATATACCTTACTCATTTAGAAGTAATGGTACCGTTTATAGAAACTTAGTACCAATTCAAATACTTGACGATAATATAGCCTATTGTTATCACAATAATTTTGATAAATTATATAAACTAAGCAATAAATATAGTGATTTAGAAGAGTTAGGAAATATCGACATCAATCCAACAAGGTATTATTATGATTCAGAAAATTCTGGATGGTTTATGGAATTTAATTTTAGCGAATACTATGTACATTCTTTTGAGGATAATATAAACAATTCAAGTTTCGAATATTCTATAAACATGAACGATATTAATCAGGAGGCTATTCGTTTCATAAAATATCTCTCAAACGAATTAGCGTATATAATGAATTATCAAGGGGAGTTGTTTAAAGTTGAGAATGGAAATGTGACACCCTTTAGTTCTATCTATCCTGAATTAAGCAATACACCTTACATGACTGACTCTTATTCTGATAGTGCTTATTATTTTGAAATATTAGAAGACAACTCGGTATTAATTGCACCAACCAATCAAAATTATCTAATAAGAATAGGTAATAATGGTGTAAATGTATTATACTCTGATGACATGATTAATTTTCGATATTACGGTAGATATAATGTAAATTTCTTAGGTAATGAAGGTGGTTTTTATTCAAATCAAAAAATGTACAGATCAAATGACTATGGGCAATCATGGACGGCGTATGATTTGAATTTAAATATTACGGAGTATGACAATATCTTTTATGTTGGTGGTTCACAATTATTATTTTTTGACAATAATGAACATATGCCCAATACCATAAAATCTTCAGTTTATCTGAGTGTGGATAATGGCCAGAACTGGAGAAGAATAATTGAAACATATGATCAACCAAATTATCCAATGATGCACGATAATTATGGACTATCTAGTATGGGAAGATATGGATTAGCAAAGTTTAGAAAGTTTCCGGATGATTTTTAGAAACATAAATAACGTAGCCTAACATTGGTTATAAGTAATTGCTTGTTCTCGCTTACTTCTAAAAATCCTCGTGGATTTTCAGTTTGGTATGTACTTGCTAAATTAAGTGCTAAACCACGCAACGAGCCATACACAAAACCGATAAGCGCAACTAAATCTCACCAATTCAAATAAAAGACTATCTTTGCGCAAAAATTCGCGTATATTATTCAAAACGCGAGAACCTCAGAGTGAGGTGTGTTACGAGAAGTTTTGGTTTAAGTACGTCGATACGCTTCTAATGTAACACTACATTAATTTATCGCATACACTAAAAACAAGAATGAGTACATTCCAAAACCTTGGTCTTAATGAAGACCTTCTTAATGGTATTTCAGATTTAGGATTTGAAACACCAAGTGAAATCCAACAAAAAGCAATTCCAGTTTTATTAGAAGAAGAGCGCGACCTAGTAGCATTGGCGCAAACTGGTACAGGAAAAACCGCAGCATTTGGTTTTCCGATGCTTCAAAAAATTGATATCAATAGCAGAACCACGCAAGGGCTTATCCTCTCACCTACTCGTGAATTGTGTTTACAAATCACCAATGAGCTTAAACTCTACGGTAAATACTGTAAAGGCCTAAACGTTGTTGCCATTTATGGTGGTGCAAGCGTAACAGACCAAGCCAAGCAAATTAAAAAGGGTGCACAAATTGTTGTTGCTACTCCTGGTCGTATGAAAGATATGATTAGCCGTAATCTGGTGGATATTTCTAAAATACAATACAGTGTTTTAGACGAAGCCGACGAGATGCTAAACATGGGCTTTTACGACGATATTACAGATATTTTGTCACATACACCAACAGATAAAAGCACGTGGTTATTTTCAGCAACCATGCCTAAAGAAGTGGCTACCATCGCTAAAGAATTTATGTACGACCCAATTGAAATTACAGTGGGTAACAAAAACGAAAGCACAAGCAATGTTTCTCATGAGTATTATTTGGTTAATGGTCGTGATCGTTATTTGGCTTTAAAGCGTTTGGCAGATGCTAATCCTGATATTTTCTCGGTAATTTTCTGTAGAACAAAACGCGATACACAAAAGATTGCCGAAAAGCTTATTGAGGATGGTTACAGTGCTGGAGCATTACATGGTGATTTAAGCCAAAATCAACGTGATTTAGTTATGAAATCGTTTAGAAACAAGCAAATACAAATGCTTGTGGCTACAGATGTTGCTGCACGTGGTATTGATGTTGATGATATTACACACGTTATCAATTACCAATTACCAGACGAAATAGAAACTTACACACACCGTTCTGGTCGTACCGGTAGAGCAGGTAAAACTGGTGTTTCTATGGTCATTGTTGCGAAGAGCGAAGTACGAAAAATTAAAAGTATTGAGCGCATCATTAAAAGACAGTTTGAAAAAAAAGATATTCCTTCTGGTATGGAAATCTGCGAGGTGCAATTAATGAACTTGGCCAATAAAATTCATAATACAGAAGTTAATCACGAGATTGATAAGTACTTAGACAGCATTAACGAACTGTTTGAAGACACTGAAAAAGATGAATTGATTAAGAAGTTCTTTTCGGTTGAGTTTACACGTTTCTTTAATTACTATAAGAACTCTAAAGACCTTTCAGTTTCAGACTCTGGCCGTAGTAGTGATGATGGAGGAAGAGCCTCTGGCACAGACACACGCTACTTTATTAATGTTGGTCGTAAGGATGGTTATGACTGGATGTCTTTAAAGGATTTCTTAAAAGAAGTTTTAGAGCTTGGTAGAGACGATGTCTTTAAAGTTGATGTAAAGGATAGTTTTTCATTTTTCAACACCGAAAAAGAAAACGAAGAGAAAGTCTTAGCATTTTTTACAGACTTTAAGTATAATGGTCGCTTTGTTAATGTAGAGGTTAGCGAAAATAAAGGACGTAGTGGTGGCGGAAGACGCGACAGAAATCGTAGCGGAAAACGAAAAGGTAATGACAAATCTCGTGGTGATAGACGTTCTAGACGCAGTAATGATTCTGGAAGACAAGATGGAAAACGTTCTGATAAATCCCCTAAAAAAGGGAGACGTTCTGCATCAGACAGACCACGCAGATCTAGAAGAAAATAAATGTTTTAACGTCTCAGACTAAAATGGCCTGTAAAAACTTTGTTGATATTAGGCCGTATAACTTTAAACCAATAATCATTTGCTGGTAAACTTTTTCCTTCAAAAGTTCCATCCCAGCCTTGACTATTGCCTTTAAACTTTGCAATACGCTTTCCGTAACGGTCAAAAATTTCAATTAACAGATCTGGCTCGGAAAAATAGGGCTTAACGTTCCAGTAATCGTTCATACCATCGTTATTTGGAGTAAAGAATTTTGGATAAGATAGCAGATAGACGTCTTCGGAAACTTTTCCACATCCATTTTTATCTTTTACAAAAACTGTATGGTCGCCAGCTGGTACATTTGTAAAAACGTTAGCATCCTGATAATTTACATTATCAAGAGAATACTGGTAATCACCAATACCATTTACTGTAATAGTTATTGTGTTTATTTCGTTTGGCAGATCATTAACTTCTATTGAAAGTACTGTAGCTTTATCAGACTCTGTAACAATAAATTCTTTTGTGTTTGAACAAAGTATTTGTTCTTGACTAGCTGTATTAAACAAATTATTAATTTCAACGCTGTATATACCACTTTGATTAATTGTTATAGATTGTGTTGTCTCTCCTGTAGACCAATTAAAAAGGTCATAGCCATCACCTCCATCTAACTCAACTGTCTCACCACGACACAAATAAACAATTTCTGAAGTGCTTGTAGGTGACGGCAAAACAAACAGATTAAAAGACGTCAAATTAAAACAATCCGGACTATTTCTATAATAAACTCTCGCGTAAAGTGTTTGCGGGTTAGACACATTAGTATAGTTATAACTTAAAGGGCTTATACTATTTATTGCATTAATTTCTGAAGTATAGAATTCTACAATAAGCTCAGCCTCTGTTTGGCCTGCCCTAATTTCAGCAGCTTTTTGCCTCAGGTTAAAATTCATGAAATCCGAATTATTATTACTACATAAATAATAATTATCTGGCTCATTGACAATTGGCTGATTTAAGATATTTACTTCCTCAGTCAAAAAAATGGTTTCAGTTGCGCTAGTTATCGTAGCAGTAACTGTATAACTACCTTGATTTTGATAGGTATGTGTAGGATTAAAAACATTGGAAAATGATCCGTCACCAAAATCCCACGTAACAGCTAACGCATCTAGATTTTGAGGGATCTCAAAATTAGTACTTTCACCAAAACAGTTGCTAGTTATTGAAATTTTGGGATTAAAAAATGATTGTACAAAAGAAGGTAAACCTAATGTTGCAACTTTATCATTAAGACTAATATATTCATTAATATAATCTACATTTAAACCTAAGGAATTAGGGTTTGCAATGACATCTAAACTTGTTTTCCCAAAGTTACTTACGTAAATTTTTCCGTCTACTGCCAATTGTAAGGCACCAAGTATTGTTTGACTACTGTAAATAACGGTATCTGAATTGATAACATCATTTGGATCTGATAGCGAAAGATCAAATTGATGCACTTCCGATGCATATTCCTGAGAAAAAAGATGAGTTGAAACATAGAGACGATTACTATTTCTGGAAAACTCAACTCCATATGCACCTTCTATCGATGATATATTTTGATCAAAAAGCTCAAATATAAAAATAGGGTCAGATACTTCGCCCGTACTTGTGTTGAAATTAAACACTTCTACTCCTGCATTAACACCTCCTGCTTTTGCAATTGCTATTCTATTTCCATTTGGTGAAAATTTTAAATGACCTATGGCTTCAGTAAAATTATAAACGACTCCAAAGTTCTCATCTACTACTGGCACACCATGAACAGTGCCTACTGAAGATATTACAGGATCTGCGTTAATGCCTGCTTCATTAATTTTATATGCTAAAAAATTATTATTACCCCATTGGTGAGCCAACAACCAGTAACTAAAATTATCCGCATGAAGAACCGCTGAAATTTTTTCGGTAACATTAGCTGTTAAATCCTCATTTTTAATTGAAGTTACATCACCTAATCCAGAATTAAGACTCATATCCACTAAAGAATATTTTAAACCGTTAGAACCAGCTTCGCTGTCTGTAGTAAAAATATAGTATAAATTTGAGGAACCTGGCTTTGGTATTATTAATGCAGATTGCGTACTCGAGTGGTTTCCAGTTAGACCTTCACCATTTGGCATAACTTGATTTGTACTATCCCAAACCCTAAGACCATCGGTATAAAACAAAATATTGCCATCATCATCAGAAATGGTTGAACATCCTTCTATTGTAGACATCTGTCCATCATTTAAGGCTATTGGCTGATCACCAGTAAACTCTAAACCAGCGTTATTACCAAAATACCAAGTAGATGTTTCTTGTTGACCAAAAACCCTAAGAATTGCAAAAGAGAACAAGAAAAATGATAGTATTGTTTTCTTCAAAGCTCTAGCTTACATATTATTAAAATAAAAACTCAAGTCACTAAACCGTGGGATATAAGTTTTTAACAGTTCATCATTAACTCAAATATACAAACAGATCACCTAAAAAATATTGTATATGTTGTTAATATTTAGTCAAATCTTTTTGGTAAAAGTGCAAAATCAGTTTTGTTTATTACCTTTACATTGTATTTAACACTATGCGATACCTACTCATTATATTTTTATGCTTTACTACAGTTTATGGCTATAGTCAAGATAGTACTGCCACAAAGACACCTGAAACGGTGAAAGGAACTATTAAAAGTTCTACAAATCAAGAGGCTCTAAGCGAAGTTAATATTGTAAATATTAATCAAGTTGTTGGTACAGCAACAGATGATGAGGGTAAGTTTGAAATTAAAGCTAAAGTTAATGATACATTACACCTTTCTTACATAGGGTACAAGTCTATTAAAGTAAGAGTTACAAATGACTGGCTAAAGTTTGGTAACACGGAAATCGTAATGACCGAATTAGCTATGGCGCTAGAGGAAGTTACCGTAAAATCGCTTGAGCTTACTGGTTACTTAGAGGTAGATATTAAGCAGGTACCTGTTAGAAACAACAACCAATATCGTATTTCTGGCTTGTATGGTAAGGCTTATGAAGGCGGAAAACCTAATATAGCAACTAAAGTTTTGGGTGCTATTTTTAATCCTGCTGACTTTCTTTACAATATGTTTGGTAAGAAGCCAAACGAGATGCATAAGCTTAAAAAGATTAAGGAAGACGACGAAATTAGAAATCAGCTAGCCAAGCGTTTTGATAGAGAAATGCTAATGGTATTACTTCAAGTTACCAAGTACGATTTAGATGAGATTGTTAACCAATGTAATTACTCTAAAGACTTTATCAATACTGCTAACGATCTTCAAATTCTTGATGCTATAAGTGAGTGCTATGAGGAATACAAAGTGATTCAGCGTAGTAAGGATCGTAAAAACAAGAAGAAAAAAGATAAAGCTTAATTGTTATTGGTGTAATATCGCTCTACTATAGTATCGTAATCCTTAAGTGTTTTTTTAATCCAATCGAAACGTTTTTCTATATATTCTTCTTCAGTTAATCTCCAATTAATATGCGATTTACGCAACCTTGATGTAACATGCTGAAGAATTATTGCTGCTGATACCGAAATATTTAAACTCTCGGTAAAACCTACCATCGGTATCTTTAAAAAACAATCGGCTTGGTCTAAAACCTGTTGAGAAAGGCCTTCGGTTTCTCTTCCGAAGAAAAAACAAGACCGTTTAGTAATATCAAAATCAATAAGATCACAATCTTCTGCATGCGGACTTGTTGCTACAATTTGATAACCTTTAGACTTTAAATCTTCAATGCAAGATTTTGTGGTATGATAACGATTTAAGTCTACCCATTTCTGCGCTCCCATGGCAATTTCCCTATCTATACGTTTAGAGTTAACCTCTTCTACAATATTTACTTCTTGTATACCAAACACATCACAAGAACGAATAACTGCACTTGTATTGTGCAACTGATACACATCTTCTGTCGCTACTGTAAAATACTTAGTGCGCTGAGCTAGGACTTTTTTAAAACGCGCTCTTCGGTTTTCTGTAAGATAGGATTCTAGATGTTCTAATAGTTTTAAATCTGACATGACTCAAAATTAAAAAAATTACTGTCATTGTAAGGAATGTAGAACGAATGACATGGCAATTTTAAAATAATTGAATTTCAATGTAAAAGATTACCATGCTACGTTCGCAATGACAGTATATTTTATATTTTTAATCTATGAAAAAACACATTGTTGTATTAACAGGTGCTGGTATGAGTGCCGAAAGTGGTGTAAAAACCTTTAGAGACCATGATGGGCTTTGGGAAGGGCACGATGTAATGAAAGTAGCTTCTCCAGAAGGTTTTAGACAAAATCCTGAGCTTGTTTTGGATTTTTATAACCAAAGACGAAGACAGCTTAAAACAGTTGAACCCAACCAGGCACATCTAGACTTGGCTGCACTAGAAAAAAATCACAAGGTCACCATCATCACCCAAAACGTTGATGATTTGCACGAACGTGCTGGCAGTACAGACGTAGTACATTTACATGGTGAACTCAAGAAAATACGAAGTACTGGAAATCCAAAGGATATCAGAGTTTGGACAGGGGATATTAACATAGGAGATACCTGCGAGAAAGGTTATCAACTGCGGCCTCATGTTGTTTGGTTTGGTGAAGACGTGCCTATGATGGATACTGCCATTAAAATTTGTTACGCAGCAGATATACTTGTTATTATTGGAACGAGCATGCAAGTATATCCTGCAGCAAGTTTAATACATTATGTACAACCAGATACTGAAATATATTATATAGACCCTAAACCAGCGGTAACTAGAAATACTGACATTAAGGTCATTGCAAAACCAGCAACGGAAGGCATGAAGGTTCTCATAGAAATGCTGTGATAAAAAATTGAATTAATCTTACAATTAAGCTAATCACCTTCACTCAACTTAAAAAAGTCATTAACCGGTTTACCGAACACCTTAGATAATTTCAGCGCTAAAACCGTAGATGGTACATAACGATTGGCCTCTATAGAATTTATTGTTTGTCGAGAGACACCTATTTTTTCAGCTAAATCACCTTGAGTTAGATTGAGAATAGCACGTTCTACCTTTATTGTATTTTCCATCATCGATTACGTTTTAAAACTTCAAAAAACATAATCTGAATGATAAGCATAAATGATAAAACCTGAAAATAACTAAAAGAACCTGACGATATTGGTTTGCCAAGTAAGTTAAAAACCAAAACATCAACAATAGGTTGAATTAAAGCGTATAAAACAGCTAAAATAAAAGCTAATCTAAATGACTTTGCTCTTAAAGAAACTATCATTTCATCTTCGGTTTTTTCTTTACTCAAAGCTATCACTAATAGACCTACTAATAAGGCCTTGCGAAAACCAAACCTAACCCACTCAGTATTTACTTCGTTAAATTTTAAGACAATTGTTGCAACGAATATTATAAAACAAAATATGATTCCTTTGATTTTCCAATGATTATTCAATTGAAACTGTGACCATTTTTCAATTTTAGAACGTTCGCATTCTATAATTTTTTTAGTATTCATAATTGACAAATATATTTTATAATTAGTAAAATAATTTTTACTATATGACAAATATATTTTACATTTTAATTTTACACAAGTGATTTAACAAGAACTTGATATTTTTAATCATATGAGTGAACTTCGTTATAAGTGGGTATAAATAACTGAAACGGATTCATATCCCAAGCGATAAGGAATTCTCACCGATTCTTTTCCTCAATCCACTTACTTAAATACTTAGTACTTTGTAAAGTTTGGTGTTGTAGTATAGTCCCAATAAAGTTGTTTTGACGATGGCTTTTTAAATCAGTTCTTAAAGCTTCAATTTTTTGTGCAAACTCATCTTTAAAGTTAGATTTATCAAAACGATGATTCAAAACCTTAAAACCGATTTGTTGTTTGTCTTTCCAAACTTCTGCTTTGGTATATAGCTCTACTGCTTTTTGTGCAAAAGCTTCCTGATTGTCTTCTACAAAACCGTTCACTTCGACTTCGCTCAGTGAACTCAAACTGCTAAACATACCTTCCGCAGCTATACCAGACATTATACAGGGTGTACCATTCTGTATGGCGTCTACGAGTTTTCCTTTTAGTCCTGCACCAAAACGCAATGGTGCTAAACATACCTTTGCTTGTTGCATTACATCGTTTACATCTTCTGCAAACCCTTTAATTAAAAATCCGTCTCTTTTGTTATGTAGTTGTATTACTTTTTGAGATTCGTAAGCACCATAAATATGCAACTCTGCTTTTGGCAATTGCTGTCTTATTAATGACCAAATGGATTGTTTTAGAAATAACACTGCATCATAGTTTGGTGGATGCAAAAAGTTACCAATGGTTATAAAATGTTGCCGTTCTTCAAATTTCGGTAATTGTGATACAGCTTCTACTGCAACAGGTTCTAATAGAAACGGTAAATAATGTAGTAAGTTTCTATCAATCTTAAACTGTTGGGTTAAAATATCTATTTCAGCTTCAGAGATTATTAAGCTTAAATCGCAACGATAAATACTGGCGATTTCGCGTTTGGTGGTATCGTTTTGTAAATGCTCAACTGTAACCTCAACACCTTCTTTTAAAGCTTGTTCCCTAGCCTTTCGTAAACCATGAAAATCTTCAGTATCCAAAACACGTAAAGCATTTGGGCAGTGCTCAGCCACACGCCAGCCATATTGCTCTTCTACCATAAACCGATCAAAAAGCACAACATCTGGTTGCAGTTGACTTATAAAGGCATCAAAAGACGCATCATTCAATAGTATGCTTTGTGTTTTTACTCCCAATTGTGATAAATCGTAAGTATTATTAGAAGTTTTGGCTGCACAGGCAAAAGTAATTTCAAAATCCTGATTAAGAAATTGTTCAATAAGTTGCAACATTCTACTACCAGCGGCAGAACTTTTGGGCTCTGGCCAAACAAAGCCAATGATTAGTAGTTCATTTTTCATTAAATGTTCAAAGATAATGTGTCATTGCGAGCATAAGCATGACAATCTGTTGAAGGTAAAAAAGATTGCAACGTCCTTCATCCTCGCAATGACAGCCTAAGTCTTTATTTGTTTTCTTCTATTGTGGATCTTTTAAGAAAGCATACTTAATTCTTGCCATTTTCACCCACTCTTCTATGGCTTCAATCTGTTCTTTGCTAAGTTTAGCATCGCTATGCGTCCAGGTATAGCTAGGTAATGGCATATGGCCTTCTCCAACTTCTTCAGCTAGTTCTTCTAGTTTGTGGTCTTTTTTCTTGTCTGAATAATCATTCCATTTAGACACATTAAAATCTCCTTTACCATGTCTTACATGATCTGCCATCCAATAATTTACTGGTGTAATATTACTGTACCAAGGATAACGCGTATGGTCGCTATGGCAATCAAAACATGCATTTTTTAAAATTAACTGTACATCTTCAGGCGGATTGGTGTCTGCTATAAAAGCTTCAACCGTAGCAAGGTCTCCATCATTCTTTTCTGGGCCAAAAAACTGAGCAATTATAAATACAACAAGAAGTAATAAAGCAATCCTTTTTAAAATTTTCATTTTTGATTAATTTAGAAATCTAAATTTACGTCAGTTTGATTGATTTTCGAAAGAAAATAATATCGAAAACAAGTAAATTTAGTACAAATTAATTCTCGATACTTTTTTACCCACCTAATGTGGTTAAAAACACTCGACACGAGATAAGGTCGAACTGAGCAAAGCTAATTGCAACTATTTTGACAAAAGCACAACTTTATAAGGAATTAAATTACGTTAACCATTCTCGCGAAAAGCGATTGCATTATGCCAATTTGGTTTTAAGCCAACCTGAATTGGTAAAACCACTTCTGCAAATATTATTTGATGTAGATGATAAAATTTCGTGCAGAGCAGCTTGGGTCTTTGAATTTATGTGTGGCGAAAATCTTGAGGTTATTATTCCGCATTTAGACACCTTTACACAAAACATTTCAAAAGTACACCTAGATCCTGCGGTACGACCAATGGCTAAAATCTGTGAATACTTAATAACAGCTTACTACGGAAAATCTGATACCAAAATAAAACAGCATTTAAATGAAGCGCACAAAGAAAAAATTGTTGAAGCTTGTTTTGATTGGATGATTAACGACGAAAAAATTGCACCTAAAGCCTACTCTATGAATTCGCTTTATTTACTAGGCACAGAATATGATTGGATTCACCCAGAACTCGCCTTAATTTTAGAACGCGATTTTCAGATGCAAAGCTCAGGTTTTAAAGCCAGAGCAAGGCATATTCTAAAAAAAATCAATAAATAAGTACGATGTAAAAAGTGCAAAGTATTTAAGTTCTATTTCTTTCAAACTTTACACTACTTACTTTACACTTTTCAACTTACTTCACTATCTTTGATGCTTCTAAAAAACCAACTTAAATGGCACTTACAGCACTTAGCGCAATTTCACCGATAGATGGCAGATACAGATCTAAAGTAGAGGCTTTAGGTGATTATTTTTCTGAAGAAGCTTTAATAAAATATCGTGTTTTAGTAGAGATTGAATACTTTATTGCGCTATGCGAATTACCTTTACCTCAACTAAAATCAGTTTCAACCAGTGTTTTTGAAGATTTAAGAGCCATCTACGAAAACTTTACACCAGTTGATGCTGCTGCTATAAAAGAGATAGAAAAAGTAACCAATCACGACGTAAAAGCGGTTGAGTACTTCATCAAAGAAAAGTTTGATGCCCTAGGCTTATCTGACCATAAAGAATTTATCCATTTTGGGTTGACGTCTCAAGACATTAACAACACAGCTATTCCATTAAGTATTAAGGAAGCCATGAACGATGTTTATGTGCCGGAATACAATATTCTTCTTAATAAAATTGAAGAATTAGCGGAAGAATGGAAAGCTGTACCAATGTTAGCAAGAACACATGGGCAACCTGCTTCTCCTACACGTTTAGGTAAAGAAATTGACGTATTTGTGGTAAGGTTGAAGGAACAGTTTAACCTTCTCAACGATGTACCAAGTGCTGCTAAATTTGGTGGTGCTACTGGTAATTTTAATGCGCACAAAGTGGCTTATCCTAATGTAGACTGGAAAGCCTTTGGAACGTCTTTTGTTCAAGAAAAGTTAGGTTTACAACATTCGTTCCCAACAACACAGATAGAGCATTACGACCATATGGCAGCGTTGTTTGATGCTTTAAAACGCATTAATACCATAATTATAGATTTAGATAGAGATATATGGACGTATGTTTCTATGGATTATTTTAAGCAAAAGATTAAAAAAGGTGAAGTTGGTAGCTCTGCGATGCCACATAAAGTTAATCCAATAGATTTTGAAAACAGTGAAGGTAACTTAGGTATTGCCAATGCTATTTTTGAACATCTTTCTGCTAAATTACCAATATCTAGATTACAGCGCGATCTAACAGATAGTACAGTTTTAAGAAATGTTGGTGTACCGTTTGGGCACACAATTATTGGTTTTAAATCTACCTTGAAAGGATTGGGCAAGTTACTTTTAAATGCTTCTAAATTTGAACAAGACTTAGAAAACAATTGGGCTGTCGTTGCAGAGGCTATACAAACGATACTGCGTCGTGAAGGGTATCCGAATCCTTATGAAGCATTAAAAGGCCTTACAAGAACTAATGAAGCCATTACTAAAAAATCAATTTCAGAATTTATTGATACTTTAGAGGTTTCAGGTACTATTAAATCTGAATTGAAAACAATATCACCTAGTAATTACACAGGTATATGAAACTCTTTCCGATAAGTAAAAATTCTTTAGCCCTTCTATTTGTTGCTATTGTAGCTTTTGGTTTTTTTACAGCCGGAATGTTTGAGGTATTGGATTATTTTATTATTAAAGCTTTATTATTTACACTTTTTGGTGGCTTGTTAGTTCTTGCTTTTTGGCAAGCTTTAAAAAATGATACCAAAAAAAATCGTCCTGAAGACGAACTCCAAGACGATTCTAATTAACATTTTAAATAACTGTCAGTTTATTTAAAAAAGTCTGTTATACCATTAAGGTTTGTATTATCAAAATTCATGTCCTTTAATACAGATTGTAAAGACATCAGTTTTCCGGCATTCATATTATCACCCAATACTCTCGCAACCACAAAACCTTGATCACTAGCGTTGCCGAAAACAATGAGTTCGTCTACATTATCAACGTCACCTATAAACATTACTTTAAATCGTCCATCCGTACTATTCCCTCCACGCATTAATTCTTCGTATTTAGGATTTTTAAGAATGGTATTTACTTTTGCAAGTTCTAATTCGTATTCCTCTGTATTATTTGCATCTAATCTAAAGGCTAAAATGTTTATCTTATCCATTGATTTGTAAGCTTCTTCCTGTTCTTTTGTTAGCTCAACTTCTTCAATATTTAGTAAGTCAACAGGTGCATCTATAGATAAGAAGCCAGGTTTAGGCTCGTTCTCTACAAAGTAAGTTTGCAACGTTGGCCCTTGGTTGCAACTTGTGTAAGCCACAACCAAAAGCAACATTACTATTGATTTTTTGATTGATTGTATCATAACTATTAGTCGTTATTGTTTTTATCAGCCTTTTTTAACTGATCACCACCAGGAATATCCATTTGATTTGTGATTTTAGAAACCTGTCTTAAATCGATGTCTCCAGTAAGGGTTAATAAAACTGTTTCTATTTCACGCTTTTTTCCGTTTATTTCAATGTCCTGACTTTCTGTAAGCTCTTTCAACCCAGTTACAAACATTAATAACTCTTTAACGTGATTTTCATCTTTTCCTTCCTTAACGTAAAATTTAACGGTTTGCTCACCATCTTTTATACGCATTAACTCTTCAAGGTCAGATGATTTTAAATACTTATCCACGGTAGCTTTCATGTCTGTAGATATTTTTTCGTCACCTGTAGTAAATACTTTAAGACCTGTAATCTTTTTTACCATTTCCATGAATTCCTTTGCTTCAGGATCATCTACATCTAGATCTATAGTAGCTAACATTCTGAAAGCTTTTTGAGTAACAACAATTGATGTTACGTCTTTCATGTCTTCGTACTTATCAAAGATGCTCTGCGCACCTGATAACATTGGTGCTAAAATAAGCGCGATTATTACAATTACTTTTTTCATAATTCTTTAATTTTTGTGTGTGTTTTACTTGTTTTTAAATATTCTGTTTGTTGCTTTTGAAAACTCAGTTAGCCTACTCGCTTCTTCTAAACCTTGATTAAGATTATCAGAAACTAAGGTTAATGAATTAAGTTGTTCTTTACCTTCGTTCATTCCTATTGAAACTAGACTTAAAGCTTCCATGGTCTTATTATAGGTTTCCATTGCTAATTCTTTTTGTCTTATCTCTTCTTCTGAAGGACCGAGAATTTGTGGAATAATAAGACCTAACATAAGAACCGTAACTGCTGCGACAGAAATCCATTGATACATTTTTGTTCTCTTAGGTTTTAATGGAACGTCTTTGGTGTACTGCTCTTGCTGTGCCTGAGAAAAGTATACAAACATAGGTTTGTAATGTTCTAAATGCGGTGCAACATCACTACCTGTAAAGTAATCTCTTAGCTGAGTTTCTTCTGCCAATGTTGTCTCTGCATTGTTATACTTTTCTATTAACTTTTCTATATTATTTAATACCATGTCTATGTGTATTAGTTAATTTTTCTCTTATTGTTTTTCTTGCTCTAGATAGATTAACTCGCACTGCGGTTTCATTCATATCTAGCATTTTCGCTATCTCTGCAAAATCATACTGCTCTATATCTCTTAGCTGTACTATTATTTTTTGTTGTTCGGGTAAATCTTCCATGATTCGAGATACCCAATCTACACTATCTTTAGCTTCAACTTGCTTTTGTAATGACGCATTGTTATCAGTATAATTACTGTGAACAATTTTTAAATTTTGTGCTTGTTTAGATTTTAGTCTGTCCAAACAAAAATTCTTTGTCATTGTCATAGAGAAGGCTTCAACATTTTTATAATCTTCAATCTTCTCTTTATTCTTCCATAATTTCAACAGTATTTCTTGTGTAGCATCTTCAGCTTCTTCTCGTGAAACCAATAAACGCTTGGCTAAACGAAATACTTTATCCTTAAATGGCATTACCAAGCTTACAAAATCTGCCTGCTTCATTACTTTTTTGATTGGTAGTTAAAGGTGTTTTTTATAGACCTTCAACATTACGACGATACACTTTACAATTTGTTACAAAGTTTTTTTATTTGTAATAATGTAAGTAAATTTAGAGTTTTACAGACATAATGTAAAGTATTGCTATTATTAAGAAAAAAAGCTATGAAAACTTTAAAAAAAATTTTTACCAAAACATTTATTGTAACCACTTTAATATGCCTAGCTTTTACAAGCTGTTTTGAAGACCAAGACGATAATCTTATTTCTAGTACTGACATTAAAGATTTTGTATGGAAAGCCATGAATGCGTATTATCTTTACAATAGCAATATTCCTGATTTGTCTAATGATAGATTTGGCATTAATGGTATTAATGACCGTTATGATAAAACGGAAGAATACCAAGCCTATTTAGACGATTTTGAATCACCGGAAGAATTATTTGAAACTTTAAAGTTTGATACTTTAGACGATTTTAGTGTAATTGTCCCTAATTATTTTGATATTTTAAACGCTCAACAAGGCACAATATTAACCAATGGATTAGAGTTTAGACTTTATTTTATACCTGGCAGTGATGCGCAACTATTTGGTGCTATAACCTTAGTACTTAACAACAGCGTAGCCGATAATCTAGGATTAGTGAGAGGGCAAATTTTTAGAGCTGTAGATGGTGTCAATTTAACAGTGGACAACAGAATAGAATTATTAAGCCAAGATACCTATACCTTAAACTTTGCTAATTATTTAACAAATGGCACTTCTGAAGTAGAAGACGACACCATTGAATTAAATGGAGAGAGCATCTCTCTTTCTAAAGAAGCCTATACAGAAAATCCTATCCATATTGCAGAAGTTCTTGATTTTTCTGGTACCAATGTTGCCTATCTTATGTATAATGGATTTACCAGCACTTTTGATGGTCAATTGAATTCTGCATTTGCTCAGTTTCAAGCCGAAGGTGCTGAGGAACTGATCTTAGATTTAAGATATAATGGTGGTGGTAGCATACAAACTGCTGTGCATTTAGCTAGCATGATAACAGGACAATTTAATGGACAAGTATTTTCCAAACTATTCTATAATGAGAATCAACAAGTACAGAACAGAGATTACGAATTTACAAATACGTTATCCAATAGTGCTGCTATTAATAGCCTTAATTTAAGTAAGGTTTATGTATTAACTTCTGCAAGTTCAGCCTCAGCAAGTGAGCTAATTATTAACAGCCTCAGACCTTACATTGAAGTTGTACATATAGGTGACACTACAGCAGGTAAAACCCAATCTAATAGATTAGTTTTTGATTCTCAAGATTTTGACACACAAAATATAAATGTTGGTCATAACTATGCATTAATTCCCCTAACAGCTAATTCAACAAACGTAAACGAAATTTTAGTACCAGCATCTGGTCTTATACCTGATATTCAGTATATTGAAACACCAGGAAATTTAGGTAGCTTAGGAACCTCATCAGATCCACTTTTAGCAACTGCAATTGTAGAAATAACAACAGATGACAGGCCTGCCAATAGAACATTTGAAACCCAAATTAGAACTTTGGAAAGTCAAATTAAATTTTCACCCATTGAAAATTTAATGTTTGAAGATTAATAAAAAAAGCCGCTCATAGAGCGGCTTTTTATCTTTTATAATTTTAAATTAAATCCAAAATTAAATCCTCTTCCTCTCGTTTCAAACCCAAAAAGCTCTTGGTATTCTTCATTAAAGATGTTGGTTACATTAGCAAATAATGTCATCTTATCCCTAAAAACTTTATGACTCACATAAAAATCTGTAATAATAAATGGCTCTAGATTTACTGTTACATTCTCAAAAGTAGTATTATCAAAGAAAACGTCATTCCTATCATCATTAAACTGATATGATAACCCTAAAGTTGTCTTATCACATAACTGATAATCAACTCTTGCATTAATCTTTAACTCTGGAATACGCAAACCTAAGTCTTCATTAACAACCGTATAAGTAACATTGGTATTGAGATTTAAATTCTTAATTGCAGATACGTTGGCTACAAACTCTAGACCATTTGCATTGAAGGATTCTTCAATATTTTGATACTGAAAAACAAAACCTCCTGTATCAACAAAATCAATAAAATTCTCTTCATTTCTATTAAAATAAACCAAACTTAATGTAGCTTTATTTTCTAAGTGCAGTTCAGCTCCTATTTCGAATGTATCATTTTCTTCTGGGTCTAGATTTGGATTTCCAAAATTTGGCTCAAATAATTGATATAAGGAAGGTGTTATAAACGCCGTACTATAGCTCAACATACCTTTTATATAACCAAAGTCTAGTTTTTCCTTAAAAGAAGGATTTATACTATACACCAAATGGCTACCGTATTCGCTATGGTTATTTAAACGGATTCCTGCATTTATATTTAGTCCAAAATCTGAGATATAAACCACATTAACATAAGGATCTGTAATATTAAATGTGGCGTTGTCTGGGTTAATAGACTGACTAAAATCAGTTTCACCAAAAGGAATAGAGAAACTTTCCATTGTGTTTTTTTGATAATTAACACCAACAACGGTATAAAACTTATCATTAAAATTATAACGGTTGAAGGCATCTACCACTATACTTTGTGCATTAAATTTAGAAGGAAAATCAGACTTAATTTCTCTTTCAACATCATTATAAGCAGCGTTTAATATTACTGTTCCGTTATTATACTTGTACTCTGGCGATAAGCCTATTCTATACTGGTTAGACGTACTCACATTATCAGCATCCATCATACCGAAGCTATCATCAAAATCAGCATCATAATTATCAAAACTTGTATAGGCTTTAACTTTAAATTCATTATTAAACTTATAACTCAGTTTTAGGTTTCCATTATTACTTTTAAACTTATCAGACTCGGTTGTATTTTCGATTGCTGATAAGCCATCTGTAGATTGTAGACCAAAACTTGCCAAATAGCTCAGTTTATCAACAGTCCCATTAATGGAAATACTATTTCTAAAATCCTCTAAAGCATAACTTTTATCTTCTGAAGATCTGTTAGTTCCTACCGTGCTTCTTAGATTGATATTGACTTTCTTTTTTGAAGCCTCTTTTAATTTAATATTGATAACAGCAGTTGCTGCACCTGTACCATACAATGTACTTGAGGCACCTTTTAAAATCTCTATAGATTCTACCTGATCTGCATTTAATAAGCGTAAATCATAATCATTTGCAATTTGTGATGGATCTGTTACCTGCACTCCATCAATCATAATTAAGACCTGACGATTTCTACCTCCACGTACAAAATAACTTAGGTTTTGACCAGCATTACTTCTAACTCCGTTAATTTCTACACCAACAGTTCTACCAATAATTTCTGCAACTGATTGTCCTTGTAATTTTTCTAATTCTTGGGAGGTGATTTTTGTGATGACTTTACCAGAATTTTCACGTTTTAGCGCAAAGCGAGAATCTGATAATACAACTTCATCTAGTTTTTCAACTTTAACCGAATCCTGCTTAATTTGTGCAGATCCAATTGTGAGCATACCTAAACCTAGTATGCTACAAAACAATTTTGTTTTGTTCATTTAATACATTAATTGCTCGAGAGAACATACAGCGATACTGAAAAAGGCTACTATAAAGACCTAAACTCAATTACCGAGTAAACTTTTATCCCGAAAGTTTGACTTCTTTGTTGAAATTGGCAGGTCTCCTGACTTGCGTCTTGCTGTTGGTCTTCCCAGAAAAAAATTCCAGTGACATTGAAGGTAACAACAAGCTTTATAGCTTACAGTTGCGGGAACAGTTTTGGATTTTCACCAAATTCCCTTTTAATTCATTCAATAAAATTGAATAAAACCAGATTTCGGTGTAAAAATAGTGTAATCTTAAAAAATGAGACGATTATTCGTCTTTTTTCTTATTCATTTTGTAAATGAGATAGATAAAACCCACTAAAAAATGTGCAATTATAATTCCTGCAATAATATATATGGTTAAATTTGAATCGTCTCTCATTATTGAAGTTTTTACAAAACTACAATTAACAAACATATTAATGGGTTACAATAGTTACATATGAAAATACTTAGACTTTTTTTTCTCATCTTACTCTCAGTTTCATGTAAAAATGAGCCCTCTAAACAGATTGTTGATAACATTACTGGTAAAAATTTAGAACTAAAATATGCGAAAGGTTTTTCTTCAAAAGATTATGGTTCTCATTTGGTTATTACCATTAAAAACCCATGGCCAGAATCTGAAAAAGAGTACAAATATGTTATTATAAAAGATTCAGAAGCAAAAGATTGGTATTTGGAAAAGTCCAGGTACGATGGAATAATCACAGATAAAATAACCAAACTGGTTGTAACTTCAACAACACATATTCCTGCATTAGAATTGCTAGGTGTAGAACAAACTTTAGTAGGATTTCCAGGAACAGATTACATATCGTCAGAAAAAACAAGAAAACGTATTGACGATGGACTGGTTAGAGAACTTGGTAAAAACGAAGGCATAAATACTGAAGTACTATTGGCTTTAAACCCAGACGTTGTTATTGGATTTGGCGTAGATGGTGTCAACAAAACTTTTGAAACTATTAAAAAATCTGGTATTCCGATAATTTATAATGGTGATTGGGTAGAGTCTTCAGCTCTAGCGAAGGCGGAATGGATAAAGTTTTTTGGAGTGTTGTTCAATAAAGAGAAAGAAGCAGATTCTATTTTTAATACTATTGAAAGCGACTATTTAGAAGCTAAAAAAATAGCCGCTAATGCAAAAGAACAACCAACTGTTTTGAGTGGTGCTATGCATAAAGACGTCTGGTATTTACCAAATGGTTCTAGTCCAGAAGCACAATTTTTAAAAGATGCTAATGTTAATTATTTATGGAGTGACACCTCTGGAAACGGAAGTTTAGCCCTAAGTTTTGAAGTTGTTTTAGAAAAAGCTCAGCATGCAGATATTTGGTTAAGCCCATCCTACTATTCAAGCTATGAAAAACTTGAAGAGGCCAGTGAGTTATACACCAACTTTGATGCTTTTAATAATAAGTCAATTTATTCGTTTGTTAACACTACTGGTGCAACAGGTGGCGTTTCATATTATGAATTAGGAACAGCAAGACCAGATTTGGTTTTAAAAGATCTTATAAAAATATGCCATCCAGATCTATTACAGAATTACACTCCACATTTCTTTAAACCTCTTAACTAATTGTATAAATCCCAAACATATCAATTTCAGTATGCATTACTTGTAGTGATACTTATTGCTTTCTTTTTTATTAATATTAGTTTAGGCTCTGTAAATATCCCTTTAAGGAGTATAATTGGTAGCCTATTTGGTAATATTGATAACACAACATGGGACGTTATAATTACTAATTACAGGCTACCTAAAGCTATAACATCAATTTTAGTTGGCTCTGGACTTGGAGTTTCAGGATTGTTAATGCAAACCTTATTTAGAAATCCATTAGCAGGTCCTTTTGTTTTAGGTATTACGTCTGGTGCCAGTTTAGGTGTCGCTTTAATAATTTTAGGATCTGGTTTATTTGGTGGCTTCTTTGCGACGGCCTTAATTTCAAAATGGAGTATTGTCATTGCAGCCAGCCTTGGTAGTTTCCTAGTGTTGTTAGCGGTTTTAGCCGTATCGCATAAAGTTAGAGATACTATGGCCATACTTATTATAGGCTTAATGTTTGGAAGCATTACTGCCGCAGTGGTAAGTGTCTTATCGTATTTTAGTTCTGCTGAGCAATTGCAACAATACGTTTTTTGGGGTTTTGGCAGTTTAAGCAATTTATCTTGGAAAGAACTCAGCATTTTCTTCTTAATATATCTCGTTGGTATGATATTGAGTATTATGTCAATAAAGTCATTGAATAGCTTATTACTAGGTGAAAATTATGCCAAAAGTTTAGGTATTAATCTAAAACAAAGTCGATTTATCATTATACTAGCAACAAGCTTAATTGCAGGAACGATCACTTCATTTGCAGGTCCAATTGCATTTATTGGTCTGGCCATTCCGCATTTAACACGTCAAATTTTTAAAACCTCTAATCACAAAATTCTGTTACCAGCAGTATTTTTGTTTGGTGCTATTACCATGCTTATTTGCGATAGTATAGCGCAAGTTCCAGGTAGTGATTACACCTTACCTATTAACGCCATAACGGCTTTAGTTGGTGCACCGGTTGTAATTTGGCTGTTGGTTAGACAACGTAAAATGATGTTTTAAATGAAAATGAAAAACGTAACTTGTCATTCCGCACTTGATGCGAAATCTAATGAGATCCTGAATCAAGTTCAGGATGACAGAATTGCTTTTATATCTTGAACACAACTAAACCAAATACCATCCTAAAAGCAAAAAACCTTTCCATTGGTTACAAGACCAAAAAGGGAGAAGCAGTCATTTCTCAAAACATCAATTTTGAATTAGAAAAAGGACAACTTATCGGTTTGGTTGGCGCTAATGGCATTGGTAAATCAACACTTTTAAGAACGCTCATTAAAGTTCAACCTGCGCTATCTGGAACAATACTTTTAAATGATACAGATTTAAAATCGATATCCTCTTTAGACCTAGCAAAACAACTAAGTATTGTTTTAACCGAAGCATTAACTTCAAAAAACCTCTCTGTATACGAACTCATCGCATTGGGAAGACATCCTTACACCAATTGGGTAGGCAGTTTAACCTCAAAAGATATTGAGATCGTTGAAAACGCCTTTAAGCTGGTTAATATTTCAGAACTTAGAAACAAAAAATGCTACGAACTAAGTGATGGACAACTACAAAAAGTAATGATAGCACGTGCCTTAGCACAAGACACAGATATCATTGTTTTGGATGAACCCACTACGCATTTAGACATGTATCACAAAGCGTATATTTTAAAATTGCTTCAAAAGCTAACTAAAGAAACAGGTAAAACCATTTTATTTTCATCTCACGAAATTGACTTAGCCATTCAACTTTGTGACACCATGATCGTAATGCAAAAAGAAAATGTTGTTTATGATCAACCATGCAATCTTATTTCTCAAGGTGTTTTTGAATCCCTTTTTCCTGATGATTTAATTTCTTTTGATAATACTTCTGGAAGTTTTAGAGTGAAGAAATAGTCTTTTCATCTTTGAGCTTCATACTACTTACTTCATACTAAAAATGTATCTTTGATAAATTCTCTTTTACAAATATGAACGACACACTTATTCTCTTAATTGCCATTATTATTTCTGCCATTGTTGGTGCTTACCTTGGCATGCTTTTTACAAAACTGAAAAACAAAAGCGAGCAAAGTACTTTAGAAGAACGCCAAAATCAATTGAGTATAACTATTAACGACCTTAAACAAAATATTTCTAAAATTGAATCTGAACGTGAAGACATCAGAAGAGAAAAAGAGTTGTTAAATTCTGAATTATCTCGAAAAAATACAGAGTACGAGAATCTTCAGGAACAGAACTTAAAACGAGACGAAGAACTTGCCAAACAACAAGAACAACTTAGAAAAGATTTTGAATTGATGGCTTCTAAAATTCTAGATGAAAAGTCCGAAAAGTTCACTATTCAGAATAAAGAGAACATTAAAAATATTCTCAATCCACTTGAAGAAAAGATAAAAACCTTTGAAAAGAAAGTTGAAGATTCACAAAAGGAAAGCATTAGCATGCACTCGGCTTTAAAAGAGCAATTGTTGGGTCTTAAAGATCTAAATCAACAAATGGCAAAAGAGGCAACCAACTTAACAAAAGCCTTAAAAGGAGATAGTAAAACCCAAGGAAATTGGGGCGAATTAGTTCTTGAACGAGTTCTAGAAAAGTCTGGTTTAGAAAAAGATCGCGAATATTTTGTACAACAGAGTTTTCAATTAGATGACGGTAGCAGAGCAATGCCAGATGTGGTACTTCATCTTCCAGACTCTAAGAAAATGATTATAGATTCTAAAGTATCTCTAACCGATTATGAACGCTTGGTTAATGCGGAAGATGAAGAACGCTCTCTCTATTTAAAAGCACATGTAAATTCTATTAAAAAACACGTAGATCAGTTGTCAGCTAAAAACTATCAGGATTTATATGATATTGAGTCGCCTGATTTTGTGTTAATGTTTATCCCAATAGAACCTGCTTTCGCTGTTGCTATTAATGAAGACAACACACTCTACAACAAAGCATTTGAGCAGAATATCGTTATTGTTACACCTTCTACCCTTTTGGCCACATTACGCACCATTGATACCATGTGGAACAACGAAAAACAACAACAAAATGCTATAGAAATTGCCAAACAAGCTGGTGCACTTTATGATAAGTTTGAAGGTTTAGTTTCTGACTTAACTGGTGTTGGCAAAAAGATTGATGCTGCTAAAAGCGACTACTCTGCTGCGATGAATAAATTAGTTGAAGGTAAAGGTAACCTTATTTCTAGAGTAGAAAAAATTAAGAAAATGGGTGCTAAAGCAAAAAAAACATTACCAGAAAGCATTATAAAGCGAGCTTCAGAGGATTTATAAAACTAATTTTATGTACAAAACAGTAGACGCTTCTAGAATACAAATTTCTCAATTAATGCTACCGTCACATTCTAATTTTAGCGGAAAAATTCATGGTGGTTATATTTTGAATCTCATGGATCAAATTGCATTTGCATGTGCCTCAAAACATTCTGGAGCGTATTGTGTTACAGCTTCGGTAGATACTGTAGATTTTATTAACCCTATAGAAGTTGGTGAACTTGTTACTATGAAGGCTTCCGTTAATTATGTAGGCAAAACATCAATGGTTATTGGTATAAGAGTAGAATCTGAAAACATTCAAACAGGTAAAATTAAACACTGTAACTCATCTTATTTTACCTTGGTTGCTAAAGATGATAATGAACAACCAAAAGAAGTTCCGGGAATCATCATAAATGATGAAACCGAAATAAAGCGCTTTCTAAAAGCAATTAAACGTATTGAAACAAAAAAACAAAGACAAGAAGAGTTTGATCACAGTAACTTTTCAATTGAAAATTACTTAGACATTCTAAAGGATTATCGTGTTAAATTTGAAGGCATTTGACATCTAATTTTAGGTTAATATTCCTTGATTATCCAATTTATATTAATAACTTTGAGATAAGTATATCAAATACCCAAATGTTTATGAAACAAAAATTACATTCTAATTTTATATTATCTGGTTTATTTTTAATGTTCGTAGCTATTACAAATGGCCAAACTACAACAGATTTTAATCCTGATAAATATAATACCATATATGAAACTGAATCTGATAATCTGAGTAATGGTGCAGGAAGCTATTTATTTACTGGCAACACACTCCAAGCAGAAAGTGATAATGGTAGACGTGGCTTAATTAGTTTTGATTTATCATCAATACCTACTAATGCCACTATTACAAATGCTAGTCTTACGCTTTTTATGTCTAGATCTATATCTGGAGCTTCTGATGTTAGCCTACACAAAGCAACAAGCGATTGGGGGCAAGGAGGTTCTGACGCACCAGGACAAGAAGGAGCGGGCACTACCTCTACTGAAGGTGATGCAAGTTGGTTTTGTAGTTTTAGTAGTGGAGCCACTGGATGCAACACTTCATGGTCCACAATCGGAGGTGATTTTGACAGTACTGCCAGTGCAACTGTTTCTGTTGCAGGTATTGGAAACTACACGTGGAGTTCCGCTACATTACTATCTGATGTCCAAGGATGGATTAGCTCACCAAGTACTAATTTAGGATGGTTTCTAATAGGTGACGAAACAGCTACATCTGCTAAAAGATTTGATGTATCAACTGGAACTATACCAGTTTTACAGGTAACTTACACGACACTTAGTAGCCAAGAATTTACGTTAAGTAATGATTTTTATATCAGCCCAAATCCAAGTAGTTCTAATATTCGTCTTGTTTTACCAAACTCTATAAAAAATGACGTTAAGGTACAAGTATATGACGTATTAGGAAAAAAGATATACACATCATCCTATCAAGTAAACTCAAAAATAAATGTCTCTAATTGGGCTTCTGGAGTATATTTATTTAAAGTATCATTTAGTGATAGAGTTGTTACTAAACGATTTGTAAAAAGCTAAATCATATTGAAATAAAAAATAAAAAGCCGCAATTAAATATTGCGGCTTTTTATTTTTTGTTCTATCTACTTAGATACATTTTACGTCTTGAATATAGATCGTAGAATTCATCTTCTTTTAGACTTTCAATAAACAAAATACTCTCACCTGTACTCTTCATTTCTGGCCCTAACTTTTTATTAACGTTAGGGAATTTGTTAAAAGAGAATACTGGTTGTTTTATAGCATAGCCTTCTAACTGTGGGTTGAAATCAAAATCAGTAACCTTCTTCTCACCCAACATTACTTTAGTTGCATAATTCACATAAGGCTCTTTATAAGCTTTTGCAATGAATGGTACTGTACGCGATGCTCTAGGGTTTGCCTCTATGATATAAACTGTATCATCTTTAATTGCAAACTGAATATTGATTAGACCAACCGTGTTAAGCGCTAATGCAATTTTCTTAGTGTGGTCTTTTATTTGCTGCATTACAAATTCACCTAGATTGAATGGTGGTAATGTTGCATTACTATCGCCGGAGTGAATGCCACAAGGCTCAATGTGTTCCATTATACCAATAATGTAAACATTTTCACCATCACAAATCGCATCAGCTTCCGCTTCAATCGCACCATCCAAATAGTGATCTAAAAGCAACTTGTTTCCTGGTATTGACTTTAAAAGATCTATAACATGCTCTTCAAGTTCTTGCTTATTAATTACAATTTTCATGCCTTGTCCACCAAGAACGTAAGAAGGTCTTACAAGAATTGGAAAATTCAATTCTTCTGCTACTTTAAGTGCTTCTTCTGCGTTTGTAGCTACATCAAATTTTGGATAAGGAATATTATTTTCTTTTAATAAGGTTGAAAAACTTCCTCTATCTTCTGCTAAATCTAAAGACTGGAAACTTGTTCCCATAATCTTTACACCATATCGCTCTAACTTTTCAGCAAGCTTTAAAGCGGTTTGTCCACCAAGTTGCACTATTACACCTTCAGGTTTTTCATGTTGAATGATATCGTAAATATGCTCCCAGAATACAGGTTCAAAATATAATTTGTCTGCAATATCAAAATCTGTAGAAACCGTTTCTGGGTTACAGTTAATCATGATGGTTTCGTAACCACATTCTGATGCTGCTAAAACACCATGCACACAACAATAATCAAACTCAATACCTTGACCAATACGGTTTGGACCTGAGCCTAATACTATGATTTTCTTTTTATCTGTAACAATACTTTCGTTAGCTACAGAAACTTGTCCGTCTACAGTCTCTACTTCACTCTCAAATGTAGAATAGTAATATGGTGTTTGTGCCTTAAACTCAGCTGCACACGTATCAACAAGTTTGTAAACACGGTTTATTTTAAGTTCTCTACGTTTATTATAAACTTCACTTTCTAGACACTTAAGCATATGTGCAATCTGACGGTCGCCATACCCTTTTTGCTTTGCTTCGAGAAGTAATTCTCTATCTATAGTATCAATAGTATATGTAGAAATTTCTTTTTCTAGTTGGAATAATTCTTCGTACTGCTTTAAGAACCACATGTCTATTTTAGTGATTTCGTGAATACGACTTAACGGAATTCCCATTTGTATAGCATCATATAACACAAACACACGATCCCAACTTGCATTGGTAAGCTTGTCTATAATTTGATCGTAGTTCTTATAACCTTTACCATCAGCGCCTAAACCGTTACGTTTTATTTCTAGTGATTGTGTAGCTTTATGCAATGCTTCTTGGAACGAACGTCCAATACCCATTACCTCACCTACCGCCTTCATTTGAAGACCTAAAGTTCTGTCTGATCCTTCAAACTTATCAAAGTTCCAACGTGGTATTTTTACAATAACGTAATCTAAAGTTGGTTCAAATAAAGCTGAAGTCGATTTTGTAATCTGGTTACTTAATTCATCTAGTGTATAACCTAAAGCTAACTTTGCTGCAATCTTTGCAATTGGGTAACCTGTTGCTTTACTTGCTAATGCTGAAGAGCGTGATACACGTGGATTAATTTCAATTGCAATAATTTCTTCTTCTTCATCTGGACTAACTGCAAACTGAACGTTACAACCACCTGCAAAATCTCCAATACTACGCATCATATGAATCGCCATATCACGCATTTTCTGGAAGGTTTTATCTGACAATGTCATTGCTGGTGCTACAGTTATAGAGTCACCAGTATGGATACCCATTGGGTCCATATTCTCAATAGTACAGATTATAACAACGTTATCATTTTTGTCTCTAAGTAGCTCTAACTCGTACTCTTTCCATCCCATCATAGCTTTATCAATCATGACCTCATGGATTGGCGAAATTTCTAAACCTCTTGTAAGGGATTCGTCAAATTCTTTTTCGTCGTATACGATTGATGCGCCTGCACCACCTAACGTAAAAGAAGCTCTAATACATAAAGGAAAACCAAATTCTTGGGCTATTTCTTTTCCTTTTAGAAACGATGTTGCTGTAGCTTGTGGTGCCATACCAACACCAATTTTCAGCATTAATTCTCTAAATTTCTCTCTATCTTCAGTAATATTGATAGCGTCGATGTTTACACCAATAATTTCTACATCAAAATCTTCCCAAATTCCTTTTTCATCGGCTTCTATACAAAGATTCAATGCTGTTTGTCCTCCCATAGTTGGTAGAACTGCATCAATTTGAGGGTGCTCTTTTAAAATCTTAATTATGGATTTTGTTGTTAATGGCAACAAGTAAACATGATCTGCCATGGTAGGATCTGTCATAATCGTCGCTGGATTAGAATTGATGAGAATCGTTTCTATTCCATCTTCTCTTAAGGAACGTAGTGCTTGAGATCCAGAGTAATCAAACTCACAGGCTTGACCGATAATTATTGGACCAGAACCAATTAATAATATAGATTTAATGTTTTTGTTTTTAGGCATGAGATTGTCTTTTGGTTTGCAAAAATAAATATCAATAGGGTACAAAAAAAGGCGTTACACCTAAGTAACACCTTTAAAATATTAACAATTGTTAATCATTATTTTTTATGTCTTAATTCTGAAGATACAGACAATTTCTTTCTTCCTTTAGCTCTTCTGCGTGCTAAAACTTTTCTTCCGTTAACAGAAGCCATTCTTTCTCTGAAACCGTGCTTGTTTCTTCTCTTTCTTTTTGACGGTTGAAACGTTCTTTTGGGCATTGTCTTATATTTTTAAAATCCTGAATTCTTTATTTAATCGTCGATAGAGGTTCTTTCAAAAACCGGGTGCAAATATACAATAAGTTTTTGCTTTAGCAAGTACTATTTTCAAAAAAAAATTATTTGTTTTTATTACCTTTGCACACTTCAATATTTAAACCAAAAAAATGTTCAATAAAAATATAAAATTAGTAATAGCCGCATTAATTATTGGGTATGCCATATATCAATTCACCGAAGGTTATATAGGCAATGGCATAATGTATTTATTACTATCTACCATATTTATTTTTCTTTACTTTAAAAATGAAATGATTCTTTTAGCCTTTTTTAAACTGCGTAAGCAAGACTTTGCTGGTGCTAAAAAATGGTTAGATAAGATTAAAAATCCTGAAGCAGCATTGGTAAAAAAGCAACAAGGTTATTTAAATTATCTTAATGGTATTATGGTCTCTCAGACCAACATGAATGACGCTGAAAAGTACTTTAAAAAAGCAATTAGTTTAGGCTTGTCTATGGATCATGATTTGGCAATGGCTAAATTAAATTTGGCTGGTATTGCTTTTTCTAAACGTAGAAAACAAGAAGCTCAAAAATTATTATCGGAGGCTGAAAAGCTCGACAAGCGCGATATGCTTGCCGATCAGATAAAAATGATGAAGCAACAAATGAAGAAAGCGTCTATACCGAGACAACATTACGGACAGCCAACTTCTGCTAGACAAAACAGAAGAAGTAGAAGGTAATTTTATAATAATGGTGCTGCTAAGCGCGCTAAAGCTTCAATGAGCTTGGTACGCTTGGATCTTTTTTTCCAAGTACTGAGTTCTAACTGAGTTGTATGCTCTAAATCAGAATTAAATATCTGATTTAGTTGATTTGCAAAAGGTTTGTTGTAGACCAACGCATTGACCTCAAAATTTATATTAAAACTTCTGTAGTCCATATTTGCTGTACCAACAGTACTAAAAACATCGTCTACAACAATGGTTTTGGCATGTACAAATCCTTTGGTATACTGGTACACTTCTACACCAGCTTCGAGTAATTTTTCTAAATACGAATTGGTAGCATATTCTGCTATCCACGAATCTGATTTTTTTGGTACAATAAGTTTTACTTCAATATTACTCCTTGCAGCGACTTGCAGAGCAGTTACAATTTCATCATTAGGGATGAAATAAGGTGTTGTTATGTGAATATACTCTTCTGCATTAGTTATGGCTACAAAAATAGATTCCATAATATTAGACCAATCTGTATCTGGTCCGCTTGCCGCTATTTGTAAAGCAACATCTTCTTTACAATTGTTCTCTGGAAAGTATTCTTTAGAAATATTTAAATCCCCATCTTTTACAAAGTCCCATGTGGTAAAAAATAAAATCTGAAGCTGCCTTACAGCTTCACCGACTATTCTAACATGTGTATCTCGCCAATATCTGGTATTATTAGAATTAACATAGTTATCAGAAATATTAATACCACCGACATAACCTATTTTACCATCAATAATAGCAATCTTTCTATGATCGCGATAGTTCATCTTTCCTGTAAATCTAGAGAATAGTACTGGCATAAATTTGTGAAGTACTACTCCACTTTTTTTAAGACTACGCTTCATTTTAGATGAAATTGCACTACCAACATCATCTATAACCATCCTTACCTTTACACCTTCTTCAGCTTTTTTACATAAAATATCTAAGAAGCGTGAGCCTATGGTATCGTCCTTAACTATAAAATATTCTATATGAATATGGTGCTTTGCATTATTCAAATCTTTAAACAACAACTCCATTTTATCATCACCATCTTTAATGAGTTCAATTTCATTTTTTACAGTGAGTTTAGATTTCTCGCTGTTGTATAAAAGTCTAATAAGCTTTGATTTCTCTTCTAATAATTCATCAACACTTTCAATAGTTTTGGTATCTAATTCTAATTCATCTTGAATTTGTTTTACAACCGATTGATTTAAAACATGCTTACGATTAAAAATTTTTGATTTACGGTATTCTTGCCCAAACAAATAATAAACAATAAGGCCTACAAAAGGAAAAACCAACAAAACTATAATGTAACTTAAAGTCTTTGTTGGGTTTATTTTTTTAAACAGAATTGTAATTACAGCAGATAAAGCTAAGACATAATTAAGTCCTATGAGAATTTGCCATATATGTTCTTTAAAATATTCCAAAGATTACGGTTGTACACTGTAGTAACCTTCTTTAGGGATTTCTATGGTATATAATTTGCGAGTTTTATTGTTAAGATGTGCCTCTCTCAACCATGGATTATGAATCTTTAATATTTTATAATTAATCCCAAAACGTTTAGCAAACTGTGAAAAATCAGTAACTGCTGTATCTACTTCTACTTTATATGTTGGTATGTATTTATATAAATCACTCTTGTTGAAATTAAATCCATACTTAGAAGGGTTATTTAAAATTTCTTTTAATGCAACAATTCTAAACATATAACGACCGGTTTCTTCACCAAGAAGCAAATCGTAGTAATTGCTAACGCCTTGTTCATTTAGGCGTCTTGAAATTCCTGCATTACCTGCATTATAAGCTGCTGCAGCTAATGTCCATGATCCTAGTTGTTCTTTTGCTTTTATTAAATATTTACAAGCAACCTCAGTTGCCATTTCTAAGTTATAACGTTCATCAACATTAGAGTTTACTTCTAATCCGTTTTCTCTACCTGTAGCCTTCATAATCTGCCAAAAACCTCTCGCACCAGCTGGAGAAACTGCATTTGTTAAACCACTTTCTATAACTGCTAAATACTTAAAATCATCTGGCACACCATTCTTTTTGAGTATTGGCTCTATAACGGGAAAATATTTTTGTGCACGTTTAAACATTAGTAATCCATTAGATTGCCAATAGGTATTGACCAAAAGTTCTCTATCCATTCGTTCATAAATGTCTGGATTTTCTACCGGAACTTTTTCACCAGCAAAGTTTAAGCCTTCTGGCATTTCTAAGGCATAAACGTTATAATCATTAACTAATGGATCTTCTTTACCAATAGTTTCATCTGAAGGTGCTTTCTGCATAGAAAAAATAAATAATCCCGATACGCACACAAGCCCTACAGCCGCTAATATATTTTTTAAAGTCTTCATATAATTATTTTTTATAAATGTAAGTAATCTGACGAACTCTTTCAAGTACCAGACTCAATAAGTTTGGGTAAATTTTCGTTAAACCATTTATACTTATTTATTATCATAATATGTGTTCCTCCCTTGATAATGACACAGTTACCAGTGCAAGAATGCGGAAACACCATATCTTTATCTCCGTGAATATAAATAGCATCAGGATTTGGTTCTTCTTGTTCCCAACACACTACTTGTTTTATGGCCCAATCTAAGTAAACGGTATCATTTACTGAGAGGTATTTTTTATATAAATCCACACGCTTTTTAATAGTTTCACCTAAGGCGTATTTTGCCAAAAGGTCAATATTACCTACTAATCGCGTTGGTAAAATCTTATAGGCTTTGGTATATTTAAGTAATTTCAAACGCTTTGGTAGCTCGTGATGAGATTTTACGCTAGACACAACAAAAAGACGTTTAAGATTTAAAAACTTACTCATTTCTTGCACCAGCATTCCACCAAATGAAACACCTAATAAAACTGAGTTATCATATTCGATAAATTTACACATACGCTTAGCATAGTCCTCTAAAGTTTCATCTTTATTAGGTATTTGCCATTCTAACCAGTGAATTTTATAACGGTCTTTTGGCAATTCTATATATTCGAAAATTGATGGATTAGCCGCCATACCTGGCATTAAATAAACATGTGTAATATCTGAGGTCATAACTAAAGTTTACTATACAAATTTAAGTTGATACTTACTCCCAAAGTTTTAAAGACTTATAATTTAACGTTTTAACAACCTTAGCTTAAAACTTACGTCGATTTTTTGTACCTTTGCACTGCAAAACTATATTAAATATAGTATCTACTTGCCAACCGCTAACTTAAAACAAAGAAAATTATGACTGAAACTGCTGAATTGATCGATAATGACTTTCTGCGTCAATACGAATTAAAGGTTGATGATGATATGGCTGTTATAGAGTATTCTTTGCAAGAGCGCAAAATATTCTTGACCAAAATGGTGATTCCCTCATCCATTAAATCTAGTGAATTTGAAAAAGAGTTTTTGGCAATGGTATTTGCTGATATAAAAGAAAGGAACATCAGTGTAGTACCAACAAGTCCTGAAATTGCAAAATTTGTAAGAAGTAATAGAAAATATAAACGTATGCTACCTGTTGGTATTCGTATATAAATTGAAAAGACATATAATTAAAAAAACCGAAACAGATGTGTTTCGGTTTTTTATTTTTATAAATTTCTTTATTATAAATCTACAGATATAGAACCATTTGTAAGTGATAAAGACACTTCTTGTTGGTTGGTATTATCCCACGCACATAAAGTACCAGAGAAGTTAGCCTCAAATCTTGAACCATTATTTACGGTAACAACAGATGCAAAATCATAATTGTTACAATTATATGGATAATATCCGGCGCCATCTAACGTGTAATAAAAATCAAAAATTGAATCAGCACCTAAATCACCTTCAAAGAAATAAAATGTTATAATTCTACCTGTTGCATTATCTACAGTAGCAGTGATATCGTATTCTGTATATTCAAAATCATCTTCAGTATATGTATACTCATTAACAATCACAGAATTAAAAGTAACGACTTCGCCATCGATTGTAACAACCATTTGTCCTTCACTACCGCCATCATTACCATTATCGTCATCACTAGAACATGATGTTGCAAATACTACAGCAGCTAAAACAAATAAGTTTAGAAAGAATTTTTTCATAATAAGTTTAATTAATTGATTAAGACACAAATATATATTAAGAAAAATACTACGCAAATTTTTTTAAAAAAACGCGTATAATCATCAGAATCTTTCTCTAACTGTAATGTGTTTTTTGTAAAAAAAGTTGATCTCTATTTGTTATAATATAAGTATGTACTTCATTATCACCATATAGATTTACTTCGTTATCATTTAATTCACAAGTAAAAGATATAGCACTAGAAATTATTTCTCAAGAAGCAAACTGAGTACTTTCGGTATTAATCCAAGTATTATTAGAACCTAAAATCAGTGTAAAAGTAGTTGTAGACTCAATACCTACTTCAGTTTTTCCAAAACACCTAAAATATTAACTACTTTATCTAAACGCTCCCCTTCGGAACAAGACATTAGTACTAAAGAAAAGAAGATTATTAAAAATGAAGTAATTTTATAACATATAATTAGGAAATTTATTTTTGATAAATGTATTTGTAGCTATACAGTAATTAAAATTAAATCGTTTTGGCGCAGATTTATTAGACTAATAAAATGCTTTAACTGAGCTATTAGTATTTACAAACTCAAAACGTACCAAACCATCTTCATCTATTTTGGTTAACTCTACTTCGTGCAGAGTGTTTACCAGCCCTGGATTCCAAGGAGCTTTAACTTTTACATAGTTTTCTGTAAAGCCGTGAATATAGCCTTCTTTATTCTCTCCTTCAAACAAAACAGTTCTTGTAGTTCCTATTTGTTTTTCATAAAAGGCTCTTCGTTTTTTGGCAGAAAGACCTCGGAGCATTTTACTACGCTTTGATCTTACATTTTTTGGCACTACTCCATCCATTGCTGCAGCTTCGGTATTATCGCGCTCAGAATAAGTAAATACATGTAGATACGATATGTCTAACTTATTTAAAAAGTTATAAGTTTCTAAAAAACAATCATCCGTCTCTCCAGGAAAACCAACAATGACATCCACACCAATACAAGCGTGTGGCATCACTTCCTTTATTTTAGAAACACGATCTACATACAACTCTCGCATGTAACGACGTTTCATTTTTTTAAGAATATCATTGCTTCCACTTTGTAATGGCACATGAAAATGCGGAACAAATGCTCTGGATTGAGACACCAAATCTATGGTTTCATTCTTTAGTAAATTAGGCTCTATGGAGGAAATTCTTAAACGCTCAATACCTTCTACCTTATCTAACTCAGTAACTAAATCTAAAAAAGTATGTTCGTGCTTTTTGTTTCCAAATTCACCCTTACCATAATCACCGATATTAACACCAGTTAAGACGATTTCTTTTATGTTTTGCTTAGAAATTTCACGAGCGTTCATAAGAACATTTTCCATTGTATCGCTTCGTGAAATGCCTCTTGCTAGAGGAATGGTACAGTAAGTGCATTTGTAATCACAACCGTCTTGCACCTTAAGAAATGCTCTGGTTCTGTCTCCAATTGAATAACTACCAACATAAAAGTCGGCTTCTTCTATCTCACAACTATGCACTTCACCAACCCTTCGACTACGCTCAGAATTATTCAAAAGCTCATTGATATAATAGGTAACATTGAATTTTTCTGTAGCACCCAGCACCAAATCCACTCCGTTAACGTCCGCAAGCTCCTCGGGTTTTAACTGTGCATAACAACCTATTGCAGCTACAAAAGCATCTGGGTTTACCTTTTGTGCTTGTTTTACAATAGTTTTAAAACGTTTGTCTGCATTCTCTGTTACTGAGCACGTGTTAATCACATAAATATCAGCTTCTTCACTAAAGTCCACACGTACAAAACCTTCATCCTTAAAACTCCTAGCTATAGTAGAAGTTTCTGAGAAATTAAGCTTACAACCTAAAGTATAAAATGCGACTTTTTTTGTTGGGTTCATTCTTGTATTTTTACCAAGTTGGCAAATTTACAACATATAAATTAGATGCAAAAACCCACTAAAATCCTATTATTGAGCCTCTTAGTTTTAAGTATTACTTTGTTTTCTTGCTCATCTAAAAACAATACAAACAAAGACCTGCAAGTTTTTAGGTACAACGAACACAAAAATATAGGCTCTTTAGACCCTGCTTTCTCAAAAGATTTGGCAGATATTTGGGCTACGCATCAGCTTTTTAATGGTCTAGTGCAAATGGACGACCAGCTTAATGTAAAGCCTTGTATTGCTAAAAACTGGGTCGTTACTGACAGTGCAAAAACTTACAACTTTACCCTTAGAAAAGATGTTTATTTTCACAAGCATCATTTATTTGGTGCTTCGACTTCGCTCAGCAATCAAGATTCTACAAGAACGGTTAATGCATCAGATTTTGAATACAGTTTCAACAGACTAAAAGACGAAAAACTAGCGTCACCAGGAAGTTGGGTACTTAAAAAAGTAGAAAGTTATTCTGCAGTAAATGATTCTACATTTCAGATTAAGTTAAAACAGCCATTTCCTGCCTTTTTAGGACTACTTACCATGAAATATTGCTCAGTAGTACCAAAGGAAATTGTGGAACATTATGGTAGTGATTTTAGATCAAATCCTATTGGCACTGGTCCTTTTAAATTTAAGCGTTGGGAAGAAAACATCAAACTCGTTTATAGACGTAATAACAATTATTTTGAAACTGACGAAAAAGGAAAACAACTACCATATCTTGAAGCTGTAGCCATAACGTTTTTACCAGATAAGCAAAGTGAGTTTTTACAATTTGCGCAAGGTAATATTGATTTTGTTTCTGGTTTGGATGCTTCTTATAAAGATGAAATTTTAACTGCTGAAGGTAAACTAAGAGAACTTTATGCTAATGACGTCAATATGATTAGAGGCCCTTACCTCAACACTGAGTATCTCGCCTTTTTTATGCAATCTGAAGTTAAAGAAATTCAGGTTTTAAAATTAAGACAAGCTATTAATCTTGGTTTTGATAGAACTAAGATGATTACTTACCTCCGAAACGGTATTGGCATACCTGCTACGGGTGGCTTTATACCAAAAGGATTACCAGGTTTTGATGATACAATCGGTTTTTCCTATCAACCAGAAAAAGCGAAACAATTGGTTTTAGAATTTAAGTCTGAAACTGGAATCCAAAATCCAGAAGTGACCTTAACAACTACGAGTAATTATTTAAGTTTTTGTGAATTTATTCAACGTGAAATACAAAAAATTGGTGTTAATGTAAATGTGGATGTGATACCTGCTTCGAGTTTAAAAGATGCTAAAGCTAATGGTCAACTCGACTTTTTTAGAGCGAGTTGGATTGCAGATTATCCTGATGCTGAAAATTACCTATCACTTTATTACAGTAAAAATTTTGCACCTAACGGACCAAATTACACACATTTTTCGAATAAAGAATTTGATAAGATGTACGAAGCCTCTTATCTAGAAACCGATCCAAAAATTAGAGCCAACCTTTACACTAAAATGGATTCTTTGGTAATGCGTACTGCACCTATTGTCCCAATGTTTTATGACGAAGTGGTTCGTTTTACTAGAAAAGAAGTAAAAGGTTTGGGAATCAATGCAACAAATTTACTAGAGCTAAAACAGGTTGAAAAAATGTAGTAATTCATTTTACTTACCCTGCGATTTTTATTTATTCTCTTTCAGCAAACCTACTACAATAAAAAATTGCGACAAGTTAAATGCTAAGGCTATTATACTACTAGTGAGTACATTATACCGAAAACTAGATGAAAACATGTTTAGAGCTGTAAGGCCATCTACAACTAACATCAGTAAAAAACCTATTAAAACCAAGTTAAAACTAACCCTACTTACAACTTTATATCTCAGATAAGTAAATAAACCAAACATCAGCGTAAAAAATAAATACACTAATACTTGAACGAAATAAATATCCTTGATATTATTAAATATAGCTGTCAAAAGAAAAAGCATATATACGCTACAGAAAATTAAAAAGGGAATAATATGCTTAAATTTGAAATCTTCGTGGTTTAAAAAGCACATTATAAAACAAATTTTAGCACATATTAGTAGACCTATTGCCACATTAAAACTAATAATAGAATAACGGTTTAAAAAAAATAAATCACCAACAAAAAATAAGAGTATGCCAAAAACTACCAATAGTGGTTTTTGTTTCTTATAATTTTGAATATTCTTAAAAAAATAATGTAAAATAAGTAACGGTGTAATAGACTTTATAAAATAACGGTAAAATATAGAAACGCCATCATATTTCAAAGCAATATTAATAAGCACAAATACAGTTATTAAAGCTAAATATCCAATATAATTGTACGATGTTTTTCTACTCATAACCTAATGAAATTGCTGTTTAGCAAATGAAGACAATCTACTTTAAAACAAATTATTATATTGATTTACAGACGATTAAAGGATTTTTATTTGATATCCAAATTAAGATTTGACTCTATTATTTGTACCCTGAGAAATAATACAAATCGTCACCGCCTTCACCTTTGTAGCGTCTTGATGAAATATAGCCAGTAGTTAAATCATCGTTTAAGAAAAAAGAAAAATCGTCGCCTCTACTGTTTATAGGCTCTTCTAAGGATTGTGGTTCTTGTTCGGCATCATCAGAATCTAAGTCGTAAACATAAATATCTAAACCACCTTTTCCACCTCTTCTGTCAGATGTGAAATACAGTTTATTATCTGCGCTTACAAATGGGAATATTTCAGTGCGTGAAGAATTAATATTTTCTCCCAAACTAGTGACTTCACCGTAAGTTTCATGATTAGAAACCGAAACCTTATATAAATCTGACTTACCTTTGGTTCCCTTTACATCTGCAATAAAATAAAGTGTATTTCCATCTGGACTCAGTGCAGGATGTGCATAGTTATGATCTGGCTCACAGAAGGGCAAGGTTTCAAAATTTGTCCAACCTTTACCCTCTTCATATTCAGCACGCTGAATTTGTAAGTTATAAGTCTCTACTCCTTTTAACTTATTAGTACCTTTATCAAGATGATTGGTTGTAAAGTACATGTACTTGCCATCTTTAGAAAAAGTAGCAGAAGACATATTAAAACGTCCTAGTTCAGTTTTTACTATTGGTTGCTCTTCTTTAATTTCTCCATCTTCACTTAAAGGTGCTTCGTACATAATGTAAATAAAGCCATCGTACTTGTCCTTTATGGCTCTACCACGTTTTGTGGTAAGATTGTGACTAAAAAAAACTTTATCACCAACTACACGAGCGGCAAAATGGTCTAACTCTGTGTTAATCTTCAGTTTTTTTACTTCAATATCTTCACTCTGTGAAAATCCGAAAGTAAAAGTCAATAAAGCTATAAGTAAGGTAAATTTGGATGTCATACTTTAAGTATTGTAATGATTTATAGTTTTAGTACAGATAAGTAATAGAACAAAACACTTATCTAGCAAATGTTTATTGTAGGTTATTCTCTTCTGTACTGTTTTGTTTCTTCAAAAACATGTTCTAAAATAGCTTTATCTTTATCTGTAAATTCCTCATTTCTCCTTGCCATAACCACTTCTGCCACTTCAAACGCTTTGTTGGTTTTATAAGTTACAAAACCTTTGCTGCCGCCCCAAGAAAAACTCGGTACGAAATTGCGTGGAAACCCACTTCCAAAGATATTTGAACTTACACCAACAACTGTACCAGTATTAAACATAGTATTGATACCACACTTGCTATGGTCTCCCATCATTAAACCACAAAACTGCAAACCTGTTTTGGCAAAACCGCCAGTTTGATAGTTCCATAGTCTTACTTCTGCATAGTTATTTTTAAGATTGCTATTATTAGAGTCTGCGCCAATGTTACACCACTCACCTAATACCGAATTCCCTAAGAAACCATCATGTCCTTTGTTAGAAAAACCAAAGATTACTGAATTGTTTACTTCTCCTCCTACTTTACTATACGGTCCTACTGTAGTTGGTCCATATATTTTGGTTGCTAATTTTAGTGTTGCGTTATTACAAAGCGCTAAAGGTCCTCTAACGACAGTACCTTCCATAATTTCAGCATCTTTGCCAATATATATTGGACCTGAACTTGCGTTAAGCGTTACAAAATTGAGTTTTGCACCTTTTTCAATAAAGATATTTTCAGGATTAAGAGTCTTTACTGTAGCAGGAATAGGCTCAGACTTTCGCCCATTTGTAATGAGATTAAAATCTTCTTCTATCGCATCACCATTCTTAGAAAAAATATCCCAAGTGTTTTCAATTTTTAAAATATCACCTTCAAATTCAATAGCCTCAAAATTTGAAAAGTCATTAACCTCTTCTCCTTCTTTGGCAAAAAAAGCGATGACATCTTCACCTTTAAATAGTGCTTGGTTATCACTTAAGTTTTTAATCACCTCCACAACTTCTGTATTTGGTAAAAATGAAGCATTAATCATTATGTTCTCTTCCATTTCTACCATTGGAAACTTATCCGACAAATAATCCTCAGTTACTGTCGTTGTTGTATATTCTAAAAAGGATTCCCATTTCTGACGAATCGTTAATATGCCTACTCTAATGTCTGCCACAGGTCTGGTATAAGTAAATGGTAAGAGGTTGTCTCTGTACGGTCCGTCAAAAAGTATGTAGTTCATTTTAAATTGAATTTATGTAAAAATAAAAAAAGCCCTTCTACAAAAGAAAGGCTTTTTAATTTATCTAAACAACTAAGATTATTTCTTAAACTTAGCGTATTTGTTTTTAAATTTATCAATACGACCAGCTGTATCTACCAATTTAGATTTACCAGTGTAGTAAGGATGAGAAGTTCTAGAAATTTCCAATTTTACTAGTGGATATTCAACACCATCAACCTCAATAGTTTCATTTGTCTCTGCAGTAGACTTAGTTAAAAACACCTCGTCGTTAGACATGTCTTTAAATGCTACTACTCTATAATTTTCTGGATGTATTCCTGCTTTCATCGCTATATGCTTTAAATAATTTCGATTTTTTCGAGGTGCAAATTTAAGCAAATTTTGTAATTCTACAATCTTTTTCAAAATTTTTATTTCACCTTTTAGTGTAACAATTTAGTATCTTTGAGTACTAACTAGGCAATTAACTAACAAAATCAACCTTATTATGGAAAAATCTTTTAAATCCTCATCAACTCAATACGGCTTATATCTAGCATTAATTCTTTCTTCATTAACGATCATAGGATATGCAGCTTATTTAGATTTATTTACCAAATGGTGGTTTGGAATTAGCCAAATGCTTTTGGTGATCGTTTTTGGCATTATTTCAGCAGTTAAAGCTAGAAATATTATGGGAGGTTTTATTTCATTTAAAGATGCATTTACAGCTTTTTTCTTAACTATCGTAATTGGTATTGTAATACCTGCACTTGTAGGCTTAGTTATTTTCAATTTTGTAGACCCAGAAGCAGCTACAGTACTCCAAGAAAAAATTATAGAATCCCAACTAAGGATGATGGAAAATTGGGGTGCACCTCAAGAAACAATAGATGAAGCACTTAAACAGATTGAAGCTCAGGGAAGCTTTTTTACCATAACAAACACATTAAAATCTATCGCATACCAACTTATTGGATTTAGTGTTGTAGGTTTAATTGTAGCGTTAGTGGTTAAAAAATCTGACCCAAATGCTGCTTAAATAATTTACTTATTTTTGAAGTCTATAAATTAGACCATTCAAAATATGAATATATCAGTAGTTATACCGCTACTCAACGAACGCGACTCATTAAAAGAACTACACGATTGGATTGTATCTGTGATGCAATCCAATTCGTTTTCTTATGAAATTCTATTTATTGATGATGGTAGTACTGATGATTCTTGGAGAGTGATTTCACAACTTGCCGAAGCCAATACTAACGTAAAAGGTATTCGCTTTTTAAAAAACTTTGGGAAATCTCAAGCTTTACATGCTGGTTTTAATGCTGCCAAAGGAGATGTTGTAATCACTATGGATGCTGATTTACAAGATAATCCTGATGAAATCCCTGAGTTATACGACATGATAACCCATAAAGGTTATGATCTTGTTTCTGGCTGGAAAAAGAAACGTTTCGATTCCGTAATTACCAAAAATCTACCTTCGAAGCTTTTTAATTGGGCTGCACGACGCACTTCTGGCGTGAAACTTCATGACTTTAATTGTGGACTTAAAGCTTATAGCAACACCGTTGTAAAACATATTGATGTTTATGGCGAGATGCATCGTTACATTCCTGTATTGGCTAAAAATGCTGGCTTTAACAACATTAGTGAAAAAGTTGTAAAACACCAAGCCAGAAAATATGGCCACACAAAATTTGGCATGAATCGCTTTATCAATGGATTTTTAGATCTTATTACTATATGGTTTGTTTCGCGCTTTGGTAAACGTCCAATGCATCTCTTTGGTGCGCTTGGAGTTATTATGTTTATCATTGGTTTTGGATTTGCATTTTATTTAGGCTTGGATAAACTGTTCTTTAATCCCACAGGAAGACTTATCACTGACCGACCACAATTCTACATCGCTCTATCAACGATGATTATTGGATCTCAATTATTTATTGCAGGGTTTTTAGGCGAACTTATTTTACGATCTAAGCGTCAACAACAACGCTATTACGTTAAGGAAGCATTAAATGTTTCTGAATAACAGCTTTTTGATTACCTTTTTAAATTAAGCTTACACAAGTTTTTTTACATTTGTATAACAATTATTTTTACCCATGATTTATATTAAACCAGAAATACTAGAACGCGTAAACACTTGGTTAACACCAACTTTTGACGAAGACACTCAGGACCAAATTAAAAATATGATTGCTTCTGACCCTAAAGGATTGGAAGAAAGTTTTTATAAAAATTTAGAGTTTGGTACAGGCGGAATGCGTGGTATAATGGGTCTTGGCACTAACCGTATTAATAAATATACATTAGGAAAAAACACCCAAGGGTTAAGTAATTATTTAAAGAAAGTTTTTTCTGGTGAACAAGTAAAAGTTGCTATAGCTTACGATTGTAGACATAACAGTAAAGCGTTTGGTAAAGTGGTTGCTGATGTGTTTTCCGCTAATGGCATCCAAGTTTATTTATTTGAAGACTTAAGACCTACTCCAGAGCTTTCTTTTGCACTTAAGCATTTAGAATGTCATTGTGGCATTGTATTAACAGCGTCTCATAATCCGCCAGAATACAATGGCTATAAGGTATATTGGCAAGATGGTGGACAATTAGTTCCTCCACAAGATGGAGAAATTATAGCAGAAATAAACAAGTTAGATTATTCTGAAATTAAATTTGAAGCCAATTCAGATTTAATTGAATACATAGGCAAAGCTATTGATGATGTATTTATTGATGCTTCTATTAAAAATGGAAGTTTTAATACTGCTAAAAAAGCTAAAGAAAATTTAAATATCGTTTTTACATCGCTTCATGGTACATCTATCGTGGCAATACCAGAAACTTTAAAACGTGCTGGTTATACCAACGTCAATATTGTTGAAGAACAAAAAGATCCTAACGGAGATTTCCCAACAGTAGTATCTCCAAATCCAGAAGAGCCAGAAGCTTTAAAAATGGCTATGGAATTGGCAGACAAAGTAGATGGTGATATTGTTATTGGTACAGATCCAGATTGCGACAGATTAGGTGTTGTTGTCAGGAATCTAGAAAACGAGTTGGTGATTCTTAATGGTAACCAAACCATGATCTTAATGACCGATTTTCTTTTAAAACAATGGCAAAAAGAAGGCAAAATCAATGGTAAACAGTTTGTGGGTTCTACAATTGTGTCTACTCCAATGATGTCTGTTTTAGCCAATGCTTATGATGTGGAATGTAAAATTGGCTTAACTGGTTTTAAATGGATTGCCAAAATGATAAAAGACTTTCCTCAACTAGATTTTATTGGTGGTGGTGAAGAGAGTTTTGGTTATATGGTTGGCGATTTTGTGAGAGATAAAGACGCTGTAACCTCTACCCTTTTGGCATGCGAAATTGCTGCACAGGCAAAAGCTGAAGGCAAAACTTTATATGAAAAACTGATAGATCTATATGTAGAACATGGTTTCTTTAAGGAACGTTTAATATCGCTTACTAAAAAAGGTATTGAAGGTGCTGCTGAAATTAAACAAATGATGATTGATGCTAGAAACAACCCTTTAAAAGAAATTAATGAAGAAAAAGTGGTGCTTATTGAAGATTATCAAACTTCAATTTCTAAAAATCTTCAAACTTTAGAGGAAAAAGTCATAGATGTGCCAAAATCCAATGTATTAATCTATTACACAGAGGAAGGCAGTAAGATTGCGCTTAGGCCTAGTGGTACAGAACCAAAAATTAAATTCTATATCAGTGTTAATACAGATCTTGACAATGTGTCTGCTTTTGCGGCAACGGAGCAGTTATTGGAAAGTAAAATTGACGCTATCCTTAGGGATATGAATTTATAGTACATGGATTACATAAAAAAACTATCTAGGTTTATTTTACCATATAAAAGATATGCCTTTTTAAATATCTTTTTTAATATTTTATATGCGCTTTTTGGCACATTATCATTTGTGTCATTAATGCCAATGTTAAAGGTATTATTGAAAACAGCAGAACCTATTCCTGAAAAACCATTGAAATCAAATTACGATGGCATATTAGAATATGGTAATTATCTTGAAGATTCACTGAACTTTTTTATAACTCAAAAGATTGAAACTGACGGTCAGTATAATGTCCTAATCTTAATGATTTTTGTTGTCTTATCTACATTTCTACTCAAAAATGCCGCTGGCTATTTTTCAAATTTTTTCTTAGCATACTTACGTAACGGGATATTAAAAGACATTAGAAACGAACTTTACGAAAAGACTTTAGATTTACCAATTTCATATTTTTCTGAAAAACGTAAAGGTGATATTATAGCTCGAATTTCTACTGATGTAAATGAGATACAGAATTCTTTATTAGCTATACTAGAGTTATTAGTTAGAGAGCCACTAACTATAGTATTTACAATAATTGTAATGTTTACTATAAGTTTAAAACTCACAATTTTTGTATTTATTTTTATACCAATTTCTGGTGTAATTATCTCTTGGGTAGGAAAGAGCTTAAAAAAACATTCTAAACGTGTACAGGAGGAAAACGGTGCCTTTTTATCTGTACTAGATGAAACACTCAACGGACTTAAAGTTATAAAAGGATTTAATGCTGAATCAAGGTTTAGTAGTACGTTTAGAAAATCTACATCTAGGTTGTATAAATTTGCCAATGATTTGGCACATCGTCAAAATTTAGCTTCACCAACTTCTGAATTTTTAGGGATTGTTGTTATCGCAGTCATTCTACTCTATGGTGGTCGTATGGTACTAGTAGACAAAACACTAACACCAGATGAGTTTATTACCTACATGGCTTTAGCCTATAACATATTAACACCTGCTAAAGCAATTAGTAAAGCTAGTTATAAAGTAAAATCAGGAAATGCATCTGCCGACAGAGTATTAGAAATCTTAAAAACCGAATCCACTCTAAAAGATATTCCAAACGCCACAATCAAATCAGAATTCACGTCTCAAATTAGTATTGACAACATCTCTTTTAAATATGAAGAGGAATTTGTTCTTAAAAATTTTATCCTTAACGTCCCAAAAGGAAAAAGTGTTGCTTTAGTTGGTCAGTCTGGTAGTGGAAAAAGTACCATTGCTAATCTTGTAACACGATTTTACGATGTTAACGAAGGAAGTATCTCTATTGACGGAGAAAATATAAAAGACCTCACAAAACATTCACTACGTAACTTAATGGGACTCGTTACTCAAGATTCAATATTGTTTAATGACACCATTAAAAATAATGTGTTATTAGGTAAAGAAGATGCTACCGACAATGAAATTATCGATGCTTTAAAAGTTGCCAATGCTTGGGAGTTTGTAAAAGAATTACCTATGGGTATTAACACTAATATTGGAGATTCTGGTAATAAACTCTCTGGTGGCCAAAAACAGCGCTTGAGTATTGCTAGAGCTGTACTGAAAAATCCGCCTATCATGATTTTAGATGAAGCAACTTCAGCCTTAGATACAGAAAGTGAGCGCTTAGTTCAAGATGCATTAGAGAATATGATGAAAAACAGAACATCTATTGTTATTGCACATAGACTTTCAACAATACAAAATGCAGACTTAATTGTGGTTATCCAAAAAGGTGAAATTGCTGAACAAGGCTCACACTCAGAACTAATTGCAAAAAATGGAGTTTATAAAAAACTTGTGGAAATGCAGAGTTTTGAATAGATTTAATGATCTAAGAAGTTAATACCCTAAATGCCCATAGGTCCAATTAGAACCGTCACTTATAAATATTAAAGTTTTATTAGTTACATTAGCACCTGTGAGAGTAACAGAAGCAGTCCCAGCAGTGCTATTATTTCCTGCAAAAAACTCTACACCTGCTCCTTGAGTTACGATACTAGCGTCATCAGTGTTATCTATATTTCTTAAAATATATATCCTTCCAGGTACTGTTGTAGCATCTGGTAGACGAAACTGTTGCCCACCCACAAAAGGATCTATAGAAATATATACGCCATCATCTATGTCTTGTATAGTACCATCAGTAGGTGTCAATTCAATATGCTTAACTGATAGATTACCATTAATATCCAAAGTACTTTGTGGATTATCTGTATTAATACCTACTTGTGCAAAAATACATGTGGTAAAAACCAGTGAAAAGAGTAGGGAATAAATTTTCATTGCTTATTAATCTTATAAATAGAATAATCCAATGTACGATTTTTCATTAAAAATCTAAAAATATAATCGAGGTAACTACAAAAACATCAGCTAAATAGAAAAGTTAATACCATTAAAAAAGGATGCATGTAAGACACACATCCTTCATTTTTGTTACCAGATTTGGGGAAACTGATAACAGTTAATAGGTTAAGCTGTGTCAAACATATAACAAATAAATCTACAAACCAAGAAAAAAATGCTTTTTATCGTATTTTTTTGCTTTTTATCGATATTTTATATTGTTAATTATTGTTTATCAGATAGTTACAAATTATACATGAATAATGATTTTTTCAATATTAAACTTTTGCTAATTTAAGTGGTCTAAATACCAAAGTATTTTACTTGATAAACGAAACGGATTTCATATTACGTCTCAAAGATCCTAAATCTAAAGAAGCCGCTTTTAGAGAACTTCTAAGTCTCTATAAAGAACGTCTGTATTGGCATATCCGAAAGATTGTAATTTCTCATGATGATGCAGATGATGTGTTACAAAATACATTCATTAAAGTATATCGTAGTATAGATAAATTTAAGGGAGACAGCAAGCTATATTCTTGGTTATATCGCATTGCTACAAACGAATCCATCACTCACATCAATAGAAATGCTAAACGCATGCAAATTACTAATGAGGAACACCAAAATTTAGCTATTAATAACCTTACTGCAGATGTTTACTTTGAAGGTGATGAAATTCAGCTAAAATTACAAAAGGCTATAGCATCACTTCCACAAAAACAGCAACTCGTTTTCAATATGAAATATTTTGATGATCTTAAATACAAAGAAATTGCAGAAATTTTAGAAACCAGTGAGGGAGCTTTAAAGGCCTCATACCATATAGCAGTAAAAAAAATAGAGAGCTTTTTAACTTCAGATTAAACCATTTTGTTATTTTAAAGTCATAGAAACAGATACTGAAACAAGTTCAGCATAAAGTGAAAAAAGAAAAATTACATAATATTAAATCTAGTGGTTTTAAAACACCAAAGAATTACTTTAATGCTTATAACGATAAACTCTTTGAGCGTCTTAACATTAAAGAGAATATTGAAGGTGTCACTGATTCTGGTTTTACAACACCAAAGGATTATTTTGAAACGTTAGATGACAAAATCTTAAGCAATTTAGAGGATAAGCCTGTTGTTAGACTAAATACTAGAAAAACATTATACTATGTAGCTGGTATTGCAGCTTCTCTTATATTATTGTTTGCAATTTTTATAAATAATGGTAATAAAACTCAAGAATTATCCGCAGAAATGGTTGAAACTTACTTTGAAAATAGTGATTTAGACAGTTATGAGTTGGCTGAATTATTAGTTGAAGCAGATATTCTTGAAGAAGATTTTACTATAGTAGAAACCGAATACAAAGAAGAAAACTTAGAGTCTTATCTTTTAGAAAACACAGATATTGAAACAATTTTACAACAGTAAAAATATTATAATGAAATCGAAGATTCACGAATGCTTCGTAAAATTTAAAAGACATGAGTAAACAATTAATCCTAATACTAATTTTACTTGTAAGCTTCACAGGCTTTGCTCAACGAGGTGGTGAAATTCAAGAAAAAATTAAAGCCCAAAAAATAGCATTTATAACAGACAAACTTGAACTTACAAGTGAAGAAGCTCAACTATTTTGGCCAATTTATAATGAATTTGAGGCCAAGGTAGAAAAGATTAAATCTGAAGACTTAAGACCTTTAAAAAAGGAAATGAGACAAGGTAATGTTACTGATAAACGTGCTGGTGAAATCTTAGAAAGACTTACTGAAGCAGAAACAGAAATGCACAACGCCAAGTTAGAACTTGTAGAAGACTTAAAAACAGTTATATCTGCTAAAAAAATAATTATGCTTAAAGTGGCAGAAGACCAGTTCAATCAGAAACTTTTAGATCGGTTAAAAGAGTTTAGAGAACGTAGACAAAACAGACGAAACTGAAATTAATCTGTCATTCTGAACTGTTTCACTGAGCGCAGTCGAAGTGTACATCAGAATCTTATTTCATAAATTTCTTACGAGTTTTAGAATCTGAAATACTGAAACGAGTTCAGCACAAGCAAGTTCAGATTGACCAAAACACTTTTTCTATTCCCTAAAAGTCAGTTTGCTTATATGTCCTTTTCCAGCTGCATAAGCTATAGAATCATTTAAAAATCTAATGGTATAAAAACCTTCGTCACTGAGATGCTTCCATGTTTCGCCAGAGTCATTACTGTAATCAATGCCTTTAAAACCTATAGCCACTAATTCCTTAGCATTAGAATTTGGAATGTACTGCACACAGCTTCTATAACCTGGTCCTTTGCCATTAGCTACTACTTGCCAAGTTTTGCCACCATCTTTAGTTCTTATTTTATTGTTTAAAGTATCATTAGGTCTTGTATAATCTCCTCCAATGGCAAAACCATTGTTTTCATCATAAAAATCTAGAGAATACATTCCCGTAGTTGCTTTTCCCTGAATAATTGGTGTCTCAAAAACTTCCCATGTTTTTCCTTTATCTGGTGAATATAAAATACGACTCGCCTTGCCGCCTGTGGCTACCCAAGTATGGTCGCCAACTATTGAAATATTGGTGTCACTAGCTGCAAAAGCGGCTTCACCTTCTTTGGCTTTAGGTAAATCATCACAGGATAATTTTGTCCACGTTTTACCACCATCTCTGGTAATAATAATACTCATACAATCGTCTGTTGGGTCACCAATAGCAATACCTTCTTGGTCATTCCAAAAGTCCATAGAGTCGTAGAAGGCTTTTGGGTGATTTTCTTTATAGACTAAGTTTATTGAATCCTTACCAACTTTATACAACAAAGAAGGTGCAGAAATACTTATCAAAAATCCAGCCTTATTTGTAATTGCTATTGAGCGAAAATTTGGTATTAAAGAATCATGTCTTAATTGCAGTGCCTTAACTGCCGCTTCTTCCAGCTTCTCACCATCTACGAATACATGATCTTTACCCCCAATTTCACCATTAGAGGTTGCAAATGCAAAACCGTCTCCCTCTATTTCCAAAGCCCTAACATTCATCAAGGAATCTTGTAACAAAGTTTTAATCTCTACTTCAGAAAAATTTCTTTGCTTTAAAGGTTCTTCAGATTTACAAGAATACAAGTTAAACAACAACAAACAAAACAGTAAAATTCGCATACTTTCAATTTTTCTTAAAAATAGAAAAGCTTTACGATATTACCGCAAAGCTTTTCATATTAACAATAATCAATCAAATAAAAGTTTCCATAATTTGTCTATCGACAAATTATGGAATTAACTCAATCTCTTTTTTTAGATTTCCCTCTTTTACCACGACGTTCTATAGCATCATTTATAATTTTAGATAGTTGTTCTTTCTGCTTATCGTTACATATTTCTCTAACATCTCTAAAATGCTTATACATTTCTAAATCTTTGTTTTTCTCCTCTAGTGCAATTAAATCTACTACAGAATCTAAAAAAGCCTCTGAAATGTCCTGTTCACCTACATTAGAATATATTTCCTTTTTAAGTTCACTTATTCGTTTAGAATAGGATTTCATCTTATCAAAGTGCTTACTTCTTAGTGCCTTGTAAGTCTCTTGCTGCTCTTGGTTAAAGTTCAACTCTTCAACCATAGAAAAACGAGATTTATGGTCTTTATGCCCAAATCTTCCTATATGATGAAAAATAAAAAACACATTAGACAGAAAAAGTACAATGAGTAGTATGTATAAAATAGTTTGCTTTTTCATGTTTAATTAATTAAAAATAGAAGTATACGCCTCATCACCAAAATCATAAGTGTCAACAAATTCTTCAACTGTTGAGTTGTACTCTTCAGAAATCAATACTTTGTATGCATATATGTTGAGTAAAACAACAACCACCAATGTCGTTATCTGAAACTTAGGAGTAAACCAAGCCCAAACCCTTTCAGTTTCTTCGTTCTCAACGTTTAAATTGTTCAGTATTCTATCCTTAAGAAAAGGAGATACCTTTACCTCTTGGATAGTATCTACAACATTTAGCGTAGCGTTTACTTTTTTGTTAATCTCAGAATCTTTCATCATAAATCATTTGATATTTAGATGCATAAGTTTTAAAAAACTTGTGCTACATTTCGTTTTTGTAATAGTCATACAATAACTGTTGAAGGTTTTTCTTTGCCCTAAACATAAGAGATTCAACTGAAGATACGCTTTTATGTGTTATAGCTGCAACTTCCTGATAACTTTTACCATCAATCTTATGCAATGTAAAAACCGAAGCCTGATTTTCGGGCAAACTGTTAATAGCCTTAAACAGTGTTTCGTTTAATTCTTTGTTTTCCAATAAAAATCCAGGATGGTTAAACTCAGTAAAATAATTAGTCTTGTCTATTGAAAAATCTTCACTAAACAATGGTTTTAAAAAACCCGTGCGCTTTTTAGTATTCCTTTTTCTTATGAACTCCAAGCACTTATTTGTGGTAATTTTATAAATCCATGTAGAGAGTTTAGAATTTCCCTTAAATTTAGAGATAGAATTATAGACTTCTAAAAATACTTCTTGTACTAAATCCTCGGCATCTTCTTTGTTTGGCACAAAAGAAATACAAGTACCAAAAACCTTTTGCTGATAATTATCTATAAGTTGAGAAAATACAGCTGTATTTCTTCTTTTTAGTTCTTTTATGATTTCTTTTTCCTCCAAATTATTTTTAAGTAATTACCGCAATTTAATTGAGATGCAAAAACAAGCAAAAACTTGTTCTCTATTTTTCTATTTAAAAAAGACTTTACATTCATAACTGTAGCACATCTCAACTTTTATACTACCTTTGCATGCTAATTTTTTGCAATGCGATTACACAGAAATTTATGTTTTGCGGTTATTGATGGTTTACACAAAATCTTCAATGAAAATGAATATGCAGACAAAGTGGTACAACAATTACTAAAGCGCGACAAACGTTGGGGAAGTCGAGATAGAGGTTTTGTTGCAGAAACTGTGTACGAAATTGTAAGGTATAAACGACTATACTCTGAAATTGCTGATGTAAAAGCGCCTTATGACAGAGACAATCTTTGGAGGGTTTTTGCTGTTTGGGCAACACTTAAAGGCATTAGACTTCCTGATTGGAAATATTTTACAGATACTCCAACACGAAAAATTAAAGGGCGTTTTGATGAACTTTCCAAAATTAGAAAGTATCGCGAATCTATACCAGATTGGATGGACGACTTAGGAGTGAAAGAACTAGGTGAACAAACCTGGAGTGAGGAAATTGCCATGCAAAACCAGCAGGCAGATGTTATCTTGAGAGTAAATACTTTAAAGACCAACAAAAAAGATTTACAGCTTAAACTACAGTCCGAAGATATCGAAACTGAAGTTTTACCATATCATCCTTGGGCTCTAAAACTTACTAAACGTGCTAATGTTTTTAAAACTGAAGCCTTTAAAAATGGCTGGTTTGAAGTGCAAGATGCTTCATCTCAGTTAGTTGCTGATTTTTTAGATGTAAAATCAGGCATGAAAGTTGTAGATGTATGTGCAGGTGCTGGCGGAAAAACCTTGCACTTAGCATCTCTTATGGAAAATAAGGGTCAAGTTATTGCCATGGATATTTACGAGAGTAAATTAAAAAAGCTGAAAGTAAGAGCACGACGTAATGGAGTACATAACATTGAGATGAAAATCATAGACTCTACAAAACCAATAAAAAAGCTTCATGGCAAAGCAGATCGGCTTTTAATTGATGCGCCATGTTCTGGTTTAGGAGTGTTAAGACGAAATCCTGATGCTAAGTGGAAGCTTGAGCCAGAGTTTTTAGAAAACATAAAAAAAACACAATCTGAAGTATTAGAGCAATACTCAAAAATGGTGAAATCTGGCGGAAAAATGGTATATGCCACCTGCTCTATTTTACCTTCTGAAAATGAAAAACAAGTTGAGAATTTCCTAAACTCAGAAAGTGGAAAAGGATTTAAACTTATAAAAGATAAAAAAATATTAGCCCATAAATCTGGTTACGATGGATTTTATATGGCTTTATTAGAAAAAATATAACCCAATTCGATAAGATTAATTGAATATGAAACATATATACTTTTTAACAATTTTATTTATTTGTGCATTTAGTTTTGCGCAACAACCATATTATACCAATGGTCAAAACAATGTGGATTTTTCGTTAACAGGACAAAGTTTGTACGATGCTCTACAGCTTAAAATAAGCAACAACACTAATGATTCTTTTTATACTTATGGAGATGCTAGAGATGACATAGAGATTATGGACCTAGACCCAAATGATAATACAAACTCTAATGTATTACTAGTATATGGCTATGTTAATAACCTTTCATGTTCTAGTGGAATCACTGACAGAAGAATAAGAAACAAAAACGACTTTGGCGGTGCTGTTTGTGAGTATAATAGAGAACATGTTTTTGCGAGATCTAACGCAGATCCAGGTATGGGAAATACAAGTAACAGTACTTTAGGTATTGGTGCCGATCCTCATAACTTAAGAGCTAGTGATGTACAGAGAAATGGAACTCGTGGCAGTAAATTATTTGCTAATGGCTCTGGTAATTCTGGAGATGTTGGTAGCGGAAACTGGTATCCAGGTGACGAATGGATTGGTGATGTAGCTCGTATTATGATGTATATGTACGTTAGATATGGTGACCGCTGTTTACCAGAATATAATGCTGCAGGCGCAAAGGAAGGTTCTACAGACATGTTGCAAATACTGTTACAATGGAATGCTGCCGATCCCGTTTCTGATATAGAAACTAATCGTAATAATTTGTTAGAATCCACTTATGGTAACCGAAATCCATTTATAGACAACCCTTATTTAGCTAAAATTATTTGGGGTGGAAATGATGACCCTGAAGATCCTTGGGGAACGCTCTCTATAAATGAAATAGAGAAAGACCCAGAGTTTAATTTATCTCCTAATCCTGCTGCTAATGTGGTTCATATTAAACTATCTAATAACACTGAAACAAGAATTGAAATCTACGATGTTCTTGGGAAACGTGTATTTGTAAGAATGATTAATGAATCTATGGATTTAAATATAAGTAGCCTCAAAAGTGGATTATATATTGTTAAATTCACCCAACAAAATAAAACTATCAGTAAAAAACTGATTAAGTCCTAACTCAAAAAGCAGCTAAGAAGCTGCTTTTTTTGTTTAAAACTTGTTGAATAAGTCTTCCCTTTAGCACTAAATAAATAACACGATATTGTCAAAATAAACTAAATTTGTGTTTTATTTTTAAACAAAACACAACATATAAATGATTCATTTCTTTGGAAACCAAAACAGCAAAGTTTTTGCTGTTCAAGCCACAAAAGAATTATCAACAGAAACCATCTCAAAACTGGTATGGTTATTTGGCGACCAGCCAAAAATAGAACAAGCATCGGTAGATGCTTTTTTTGTTGGACCAAGAGCTGCAATGATAACGCCTTGGAGTACAAATGCCGTAGAGATTACCCAAAATATGGGAATTTCTGGCATTATTAGAATTGAAGAATTCATTTCTACATCTGAAGATTTTAAAGGGTACGACCCAATGATTTCTGAAAAATTTTCAAGTTTAAATCAAGACATCTTTACCATAAATATTCAACCTGAAGCGATTCAGAATATTGAAGATATTTCAGCCTATAATACAAAGGAAGGTTTAGCACTAAGTGACGAAGAAATTGAATATCTTGAAGGTGTTTCAAAAAAGATTGGTCGTCCATTAACAGACTCTGAAGTATTTGGATTCTCACAAGTCAACTCAGAACACTGTCGTCATAAAATTTTCAACGGAACTTTTGTTATCGATGGTGAAGAAAAACCGACATCGTTATTCAAAATGATTAAGGAAACATCGAAGCAAAATCCAAACGATATTGTTTCTGCATACAAGGATAACGTAGCGTTTATAAAAGGACCTGTTGTAGAACAGTTTGCGCCAAAACGTGCAGATATTCCTGAATATTATCAAACCAAAAATTTTGAATCTGTAATTTCTCTAAAAGCAGAAACACATAATTTCCCAACAACTGTAGAGCCATTCAATGGTGCTGCCACAGGATCTGGCGGTGAGATTAGAGATAGACTTGCTGGTGGTAAAGGATCTATTCCTTTAGCAGGAACAGCTGTGTACATGACATCCTACTCACGTTTAGAAGAAGAGCGTCCTTGGGAAAAGGCGTTTCCTGAGCGCAAATGGTTGTACCAAACTCCAATGGATATTCTCATTAAAGCATCTAACGGAGCATCAGATTTTGGCAACAAATTTGGCCAACCTCTTATTTGTGGTTCTGTTTTAACCTTTGAACACCAAGAAGGCACTGATAAAATCGGTTACGACAAAGTGATTATGCAAGCTGGTGGCATTGGCTATGGAAAAGCTGACCAAGCCATAAAAGATATCCCAAAAACAGGTGATAAAATAGTAATTCTTGGTGGTGACAATTACCGAATTGGTATGGGAGGAGCCGCAGTATCGTCTGCAGATACTGGCGAATTTGATACTGGAATTGAATTAAATGCTGTTCAACGTTCTAACCCAGAAATGCAAAAACGTGCTGCCAATGCTGTTCGTGGCATGGTAGAGAGTGATGAAAATTCAATCGTTTCTATTCACGATCATGGTGCTGGTGGACACCTCAACTGTTTATCTGAGTTGGTTGAAGACACAGGTGGGCACATTGATTTAGATAAATTACCTATAGGTGACCCTACACTTTCAGCTAAAGAAGTTATTGGTAACGAGTCTCAGGAACGTATGGGATTAGTTATTTCAGAAAAGCACTTAGACACTCTTCATAAAATTGCAGATAGAGAACGTTCGCCAATCTACGATGTTGGTGAGGTTACTGGCAAACATCGTTTTACTTTTGAATCTAAAATTAATGGTTACAAACCAATGGATTTGGCTTTAGAAGACATGTTTGGTAGTTCTCCAAAAACAATAATGACAGATCGTACTGTTAACAAAAACTACAGTGATCTATCCTATAATTCAGATAAGTTTTACGATTACTTAGATCAGGTTTTGCAGCTTGAAGCTGTGGCTTGCAAAGATTGGCTTACAAATAAAGTAGACCGTTGTGTAGGTGGAAAAGTTGCCAAACAACAGTGTGCTGGTCCGTTACAACTACCACTAAACAACGTCGGTGTGATGGCTTTAGACTATAAAGGAAAAGAAGGCATTGCCACGAGTATTGGTCACTCACCTATCTCAGGATTAATAGATCCTGTGGCTGGTAGTCGCAATTCTATTACTGAAGCCTTAACAAATATTATTTGGGCACCATTAAAAGATGGTTTGCAAAGTGTTTCGCTTTCTGCAAACTGGATGTGGCCTTGTAAAAATGAAGGTGAAGATGCACGACTATATGAAGCTGTAAAAGCGGTTTCTGAATTTGCAATAGATTTAGGTATCAATGTTCCAACAGGAAAGGATTCTTTATCCATGAAACAAAAATATCCTGATGGTGATGTTATTTCTCCTGGTACAGTTATCATTTCTGCTGCAGCAAATTGTAACGATATTTCTAAGGTTGTAGAACCTGTTTTCAAAAAGGATAAAGGCGATATTTATTATATCAATATATCGCAAGATGATTTTAAACTTGGTGGTAGCTCGTTTGCACAAATCAATAATAAAGTAGGAAACAGCACACCAAGTGTAAAAAGTGCAGCTTATACTAAAACTGTGTTTAACACGATTCAGCAATTAATAAAAGGTAATAAAATTGTTGCTGGTCATGATGTGGCTTCTGGTGGATTGATTACAACTTTACTTGAATTGTGTTTTGCAGATAACAATCTTGGTGCAGAATTAGACATTACTGAATTGGCCGAAAAAGATTCATTCAAAGTTTTATTTGCTGAAAACGCAGGTATTGTTATTCAATCTACAGACAATAGTATAGAAAACACATTGTCTAAAGCAGGAATTACCTTCCATAACATTGGAAAAGTGACTGATGCTGATGTATTAAGCATCATTAACGGAAGTGATGTATTTACGATGACAATTTCTAGGTTAAGAGATATGTGGTACAAAACCTCATTCCTACTCGACCAGAAACAAACCGCTAATGGTTTAGCTAAAGCGCGTTACAACAACTACAAACAGCAACCTCTTCAATACATATTCCCAAGTCATTTTACAGGTAAATTGCCTAGTATTGACAGTAGCAAACCAAGACCTAAAGCAGCAATTCTGCGTGAAAAAGGAAGTAACTCTGAACGCGAAATGGCAAATGCTATGTATTTAGCAGGTTTTGATGTTAAAGATGTACACATGACCGATTTAATTTCTGGACGTGAGACTTTAGAAGACATTCAGTTCCTTGGTGCTGTTGGTGGTTTCTCAAACTCTGATGTTTTAGGCTCTGCTAAAGGTTGGGCTGGTGCTATTAAATACAATGACAAAGCAAACGAAGTTATTAAAAATTTCTTTGAAAGAGAAGACACACTTTCGGTTGGTATTTGTAACGGTTGCCAGTTAATGATGGAACTAGATCTTATTAATCCAGAGCATGAGCAGCATGGTAAAATGGTGCATAATGATTCTCATAAACACGAGAGCTCATTTACGTCTGTAAAAATTCAAGAGAATAACTCTATTATGCTTTCAACGCTAGCAGGTAGCACATTAGGTGTTTGGATTTCTCATGGTGAAGGAAAATTCAACCTTCCTTATGCCGAAGATCAGTACAATATTGTAGCAAAATATGGTTATGCAGAATATCCTCATAATCCAAATGGTTCAGATTTTAATACAGCTATGATGACTGATAAAACAGGAAGGCATTTGGTGACTATGCCACATATTGAGCGTTCTACATTCCAATGGAATTGGGCACACTATCCAGAAGGTCGCAAAGACGAAGTCTCACCTTGGCTAGAAGCTTTTGTTAACGCAAGAAAATGGATTGAAAAGCAATAGTGCCATTTCATAAGGCTTTTTAAGTCCTGAGCTCGTAAAAATCTTTAGTTTTCATACTAAAACTTGTGGTTTATGATAAAAGTCATTGTAACTTTATAGGGTCAGTGACTAAGTTTGTCATTGAATAATGAAAACCAAAAGCTCCTTTAGTAAAAAAGAATGCACTTAAATTCAAAAGTTCCCGAAGGCTCATTAGAAAAAAAATGGCAAAACTACCAGTTGAAATCCCAACTGATCAATCCTGCAAATAAGAAAAAGTTAAGTGTCATAGTAGTCGGTTCTGGCCTCAGTGGTGCAGGTGCAGCGGCAACCTTGGCAGAACTTGGTTATGACATTAAGTGCTTCTGTTATCAGGATTCGGCAAGGCGTGCACACTCAGTGGCTGCACAAGGTGGTATTAATGCCGCTAAAAACTATCAACATGATGGTGATAGCGTGTACCGTATGTTTTATGATACGTTAAAAGGTGGTGACTTTAGATCGAGAGAAGCCAACACCTACCGACTTGCAGAATTGTCTGCACCACTTATAGACCACTTTGTACAACAAGGTGTGCCATTTGCCAGAGAGTATGGAGGCACCTTGGTTAATCGTAGTTTTGGTGGTGTACAAGTGCAACGTACATTTTATGCAAGAGGTCAAACAGGGCAACAACTTTTGTTGGCATCGTATTCGCAATTGTATAAAATGATACACGCTAAAAAGGTTCAAATGTTTCCACGTAGCGAAATGGTTGACCTCGTAGTGATTAATGGAAAAGCAAAGGGTATCATCGTTCGTAATTTGGTTTCAGGCAAATTGGAGCGTTATGCTGCTGATGCTGTTGTTTTGGCAACTGGTGGTTATTCGAGGGTTTTCCGTCTTTCAACCTTAGCCATTGGTTGTAATGGAAGTGCCCTATGGAAAGCACACAAAAAAGGTGCTTATTTCGCGGCTCCGAGTTTTACACAAATTCACCCTACAGCATTACCACAATCAAGTGAAGCCCAATCAAAACTGACCTTAATGTCAGAATCATTGCGTAATGATGGCCGTATTTGGGTACCAAAACAAAAAGACGATAGTCGTAAACCAAAAGATATTCCTGAAGAAGAGCGCGATTATTATCTGGAACGTCGCTATCCAAGTTTTGGAAATCTAGCCCCTAGAGATATCGCATCTAGAGCTGCAAAAGAACGTATTGATGCAGGCTTTGGTGTAGGACGACTTAAAAATGCTGTTTATCTTGACTTTAAACATGCCATTGAGAAGTTTGGCCTAGAAACCATAAAAGATCGTTATGGGAATCTTTTTAATATGTACAAGAAAATCACTGGTATTGATGCGTATACTACGCCTATGCTAATTTCTCCTGCAGCACATTTTTCAATGGGTGGCCTTTGGGTAGACTATGAATTAATGACCACGATACCAGGATTATATGCCGTTGGTGAATGTAATTTCTCAGACCATGGCGCAAATAGATTAGGCGCTAACTCACTTTTACAGGCAAGTGTTGACGGTTATTTCATTTTACCAAACACGATTAATAATTATTTGGCCGAGGAGATTAAAGCTGATCACCCAACAACTGATCATCCTGAATTTGATAAAGCAGAAAAAGACGCGCAAGCACATATAGATAAAATTCTTTCCATTAATGGATCTAAAACTGTTGACCATTTCCACAGGGAACTCGGTAAAATTATGTGGCAAGAATGTGCCATGAGTCGCACAAAAGAAGGTTTGGAAAAAGCCATTGAGCAAATCAAAACGTTGAAAGAGGACTTTTGGAATGATGTGAAAGTAACAGGCCATCAAAACGAAATGAATACCGAACTTGAAAAAGCCTATCGCTTATCTGACTTTATTGAATTAGGTATTTTAATGTGTACTGACGCACTGCAACGCGAAGAATCCTGTGGTGCCCACTTTAGAGAAGAATTCCAAACTGATGAAGGTGAAGCATTGAGAATTGATAATGAATTCTCTTTTGTTTCAGCTTGGGAATACAATGAAGGTGATTTCAAATTACATAAGGAACAATTAGAGTTTGAATTTGTAAAACCTACTGTTCGTAGTTATAAGTAGTGAGATATTACAAATAGATTGAAAATGAAGATAAAATCGAATTTGAGTTTAATGTGTAGAACTGTCCCCTTGAGGGGACTTTAGGGGTGTTTAAAGAAGGTATTCTTTATATTATAATTTGAAAAAATGAAAGTAATCTTTAAAATATGGCGACAAGAAAACCCGAATGCAAAGGGTGATTTTAAATCTTACGAGGTAGATGGACTTACCGAAGACATGTCATTTCTTGAAGCTCTGGACCAATTAAATGAAGAACTTGTTCTTAAAGATGAAAAGGTTATAGCCTACGAATATGATTGTCGGGAAGGTATTTGTGGTCAATGTGGTGTGTTTATAAATGGACGTGCACATGGACCTCATGCCAATATAACAACGTGCCAGTTACATATGCGAAGTTTTGAGGATGGCGAAACTATAACTGTTGAACCTTGGCGTGCAAAAGCTTTTCCGATAATTAAAGACTTGGTCGTAGACCGTTCTGCTTTTGATAGAATTATTGAGTCAGGTGCTTATATAAGCTCAAAAACCGGTACAGCACCAGAGGCAAACGCCATACCAATTCCAAAAGAAATTGCTGACAAGGCTATGGATGCCGCGGCTTGTATTGGTTGTGGTGCTTGCGTTGCTTCATGCAAAAATTCTTCTGCAATGCTATTTACCTCTGCTAAAATTAATCATCTCAATAGTTTACCACAAGGTAAAGCTGAATCTTCTAGCCGTCTAAAAAAAATGACCTATCAAATGGATTTAGAAGGTTTTGGAAACTGCACTAATACAGGTGCTTGTGAAATAGAATGTCCTGAAGGCATCTCGATTAAAAATATTGCCGAGATGAATGCGGCTTGGATGAAGCAAAAGCTTTTTGGATAGTAACACTTTCCAGCTTTTGCTTCAATAATTTGCTAAATATCTATCCTGGCAACCCTGTCATTGTAAAAATCATAACAAAAAGCGCTACAGTTTCAACAACACCAATTATCATTATATATTTTACAATATCACTAGCGCCAGAGCCAATGGCATCACAAGCTCTTGCGCCTACTTTTCCTTGGAAAATAGCAGAACCTGCCATTGCTGCACCTGCAAACAATCCCAGTATAATCTGCCAAACATATGAATCGGGACTGAGGTTGGCATCTGCGATGGTATTTTTTAAAATCATTCCATAAAATACCTGTGACAAAGGTGCACCAACAAATATCAACATGGCTGTCGAAGCCTTTTGGCCGTTGGTTATCATTTTCTTCCATGCACCAATAGCTGCCATACCTGCTACTCCCGTACCGATAGCAGAACCGATTGCCGCAATACTTAAAGACATACCCATATCGCCAAGGCCTTCGACTGATGTTTGTATAAGTGTGTAAATTCCCATAATTATCTATATTAAATGTTTTTAGTTATTCTTTTTTGTTCAACGTTAACTTAAACGGATTGTATGCTTCGCCTGAAAACTGTATGCCTAAATGCCCTGCAAACTCCAAAGTATTTAAACGAATCCCATGCACCAGTACTGCCATTAGGGCTAGGGCAATGTTTAAAGTATGGCCTAATAGTAAAGCAATAGCTGCCATAATAAAATCCAAAACTCCCATTCCTATAACACCTTCTGGTAAAATCATATTATTAAAACTTGCTGCAACGGCTGCGGTAGCCATACCAACAGCAAACAATCGGACATAAGATACGATGTCCGAAAAGCCATTGATTAAACTCAATGGTAAGTTAGCAATTGATGCACCCATACTTTTCAAAAAATTATCACTTTCTTTTGAAAATAAAATCACCAATGATGCACCAACGAAAAACAACCATTTATACCAAACCGGAGGTGTATCACCCAGTACTAACTGTCCAGTAACAAAGAAGAGTCCCCAAATCAATAATATCCAACCAATTTCGCTGATGGCCTTAATAGAATTTATAAACTGAAAAAACCGAATAACATGAGCCACCGTCAAATGTATAGCTCCAATTAAAAAGGACAAAAACATCATAAAATTGACGTTATCTACACCAAAACTTGAAATATTAGTAATGACAGCATCTTTTAAAAATGGTAATTGTGCAATTTGTTCAGCGCCAAAATAGGTACCACTTAAAACACCCCAAACAATTGTAGAACTGCTTAATACATAAATCAAGGTACGAAGTTGTGGTGTCATTTTCTTTCTAAAAATGAAGGTCAACACCAAGAATATAAGACCATAACCAGCATCGCCTACTAGCATTGCAAAAAATAAGGCAAAGGCTATAAGAAAATAAATGGATACGTCAATTTCTTTATAGCCAGGTACAATGTCTATAAATTTCATCATTGGGTTGATGATATTTATCCATTTCGGGTTTTTGATATATACTGGTACTTCTTCAATATTAGTCGGTTCTTTAATGGCATATCCCCAAACTTCCTGGTCTGCTACTTTTTTAAACTCAGACACCAAATCTTTAGGGATAAATCCTCTTAAATACTTGACCTTAGATTGTATATCTCCCATACCCTCTATGGCAGTTTCGGAAGCTAACCTATTTTGTAAGAATTGTTCGTAAGATTCTAATACGGGTTTATAGTTCTTATATTCATCTAAGAATGCTGCTACCTTTGTCAATTGACGTTCTTTACGATACCTAATGTTTTTTAGAGCTGAATATGATAAATTTGGAATTTCCTCTTCTTTATAAATCAATCTTTCAGTTTTCGTTTGTGTAAATAGTACTATAGGAACTTTATTATCACACTCCTTAAAAGATATAATTATTTTATCATCAGGTAAGGTTTTAAGAAGTGATTTATCTATTAGATAAAGTCTAACATAAATTCCTTTTCGCTCTAAAAACTCATAGTTCTTTTTACTGAAATTCTCGCCCCAGACTTTATAAAACCTTAGTTGATCATCAATCTCGTCAATGGATTTTAAAATATTTTTCTTAACAACTTTTGATTTTAAGAGTCGTTGAATTAATCTTTTAGGATCTTTACCATTAGTATCAAAACTTTCAGATCGTTGGTTATCCGACAGCTCGTGCTCGTCGAGTAGTTTTATAGCTTCATTGGTATCTTCTATTTCAATTTTACAGCGGTCTATAGCATCACTATTTGTAGGATTAACTTCTTTAATGTCTACTACACCCAATTCTCCTAATCTTTGGATGGTGTCATCGACATCGTGAACACTCGTAAACAGCAATATTTCCTTCATGCGTACAATCATACCGCGTCGCTTTTTACTTGTTTCTTCTTTTTTACCAACTTGGCACAACCAATGGCCAAACGCTCTACATCACCCAAATAAATTTCAATCTTTCGAATATTTTGTTGGGTTTCGGGAATAAAGACTTCTTTTAAAGCATTTTTCATACGTCGTGCTTCAGCTAATTCCTCACGGACACTTTTTAAATTTTTTAGTTCTAAAGTCAAAATTTCCTGATTGGTGGTTTGGTCTTTTATGGCTTCCACAGCTGCATCTACCCAAAGTGGTGTTTCAAAATAGTCGATAGAACTTTCATCAAAATCTATGGATACAAATTGCTCTATAACCACACCAGCTATTTCTCTCGTTTTGGTTTTAAGTTCATTGACTGAGACCAATTCACCCAAATCTATTGTCAGCTCTGCCATAACGGCTGCCCATTGCTTTACATCTATATTTGTTGCCGCAATAGCGTCTTGCAAACGCTCCACAGCGGTCTCAATGCTGGTAATCACTTCTTTAAGCTGTTGTTCCTTCATTTCAAAAACAGGTAAAGCGGTTTTGTAGCCTTTCAATTCATTCTTCAAGGTTGCCAATGTGTTTTTATTCATTAAAATCTTGTCTGCCATATCATGCTACTTTTAATGAATTTTGAAATACTTTAAAGCCAAGCTTGGCATCAAATTGCCACAACCGCTGTAACACTTGTAATTTCAATTTATAAAGAATTAAAGCCGAAAGGTCAGCATAATGGCCAATGGACAAGGCGTCTAATTTCTGCCATTGCAAATTGAGCAGATATTCTTCCGCTTGTAAAGGATTATTAGGCAAATCGTCGATAAATTCATAATTGATTTTTCCTAAAGGTTCTTCGGATTTTCGGTTTTCGCGAAACATTTTTAATTCGCTTTTTAACCCATACATGAATTTTGAAAACTGGGCAACCACTTCTATTGAACTATCCTGAAATTGTTTTTGATGAATGTTTTTTAGGTTGATGCTCTGAAACTTTTTGAAATCTGAAGCAGACAAGTATTTTGAAGCGTCATCCTGTAAAGTAGCCACCAAATCTTGGTCTGCATCTACATTGGACGCATACTTCTGAAATAGACCCTTAACGTCATGCTGCGTCGCTTCCGAATTGCTAAAGCTTAAATTCGGTAGGCTGCTTATGAGATATTCTAGGTTTCCTGTGAGCATTTATTTGGTATTCAATAATTCTGCCCACTTAGGACTTGAATGCTGACTTAACAAATCGGCAATTTCTTCGGCTGTGATATCATAACTCCAGCCTTCATCTGTATTTGAAACTGAAAGACCTGATAGTAAATCATTTTTTGTTATAATGTTGGCCGTAGTCTTAGATTCACCAACGCGTTTTTGAATGGATTTCACCATTTGGTCTTCCAAATCAGACGGTAAGGCAATCGCGGTATTTTCACCCAAACTGTCCATCACCTTCGAAATCAGCTTCGTGTATAAATCCGCCGAAAAGGCTTCCTTAACCTCAACTTCTAAAACAGATTTCAGTAATTTTTCAATATCGTTCTTTACCGAAATTTGCACATCCCTAGCGGCTTGATTTAAAGCAATCTTACCTTTTTCAACTAAACCTTCGGCTTGGTTTTCGGCATCGCTAATGATCGCTTTTCTATCTGCTTCTGCTTTAGCAACGATTTGTTCTGCCTTCTGCTTGGCTTCATTTATGATTTTCTGGGCTTCCTTTTCAGAAGCCTCAATAGCCTCGGTTTTTACCTTGGCAATCAATCCGTCTAATGTCTGTTCGCTCATGCGTACTCTGCTTTTAAAATCTTAAACTTTCCTTTTTCTGGCCAATATTTTTCGACCAACTCGGATGCTAGGCCTGCTTCCTCTTTCTTGAAGTGGTTGGATAGTATGTCCCAACATAAATCCAAGGCATCCTCAAGTTCCAAATAGCGGAATGGATCCATCAACTCGCGTTGAAATGTTTTTCTGTAATCCAATAATCGCAAGGAATAATCATCCTTTACCGAACCAAATTTTTGCGCCTTCACGCGCTCTTCGGCTTCAGAAAGCAAACGCGCCATAGCATTCATAATACCACGATGGTCGTCTCGGGTTTTATCATTAACCTGTTGCTTTAATCGACTCAAGGACCCAAACAATTCCAGATAACCATCCTTCATAAAAAATTGACCTTCAGTGATGTAGCCAGTATTATCTGGAACTGGATGTGTAACGTCATCCATGGTCGTTACACCCAAAATGGTAAGACTACCAGAACCTTCTATATCGGCGGCCTTTTCATATCGGCTCGCCAATTGCGAATACAAATCCCCTGGATAACCTTGGTTGGCAGGAATCTGGTCTTGGGCATTGGCCACCTGACGCAGATAATCCGACCATTGGGTCATATCTGATAACAATACAAATACATTTTTACCTTGAAGTGCAAAGCGTTCACCAACAGCTAAAGCCAAATCTGGCACCATTAAACCTTCTACGATAGAATCGCGATGTGTATGAATAAACATAATGGTTTTGCTCTTGCTTCCTGCTTCTTCGATACGTTCCTTGAAATAGTGGTACTCGTCATACTTGAGCCCAACACCACCAATAATAATCACATCGGCATCGGTTTGTGTGGCCACATTGGCCAAAAGTCGATTGTAAGGTTCACCAGCTCTAGCGAAAATGGGTATTTTTTGAGAGCGCACCAAGGTATTAAAGACATCTATCATAGGTACACCAGTACGAATCATGTTCTTTGGAATAAGGCGTTTTACAGGATTAATCGATGGTCCTGCCACACGCGTCATGTCCGATGTCAATTGTGGACCGCCATCAATGGGTTGCCCATTTCCCGAATATACACGACCAAGCATATCGTCAGAAAAACCCACTTGTACAGGATGACCTAAAAAGCGCACCTTACAATTTGTCGATACCCCAAAACCACCACCAAAAAGCTGTAAAGTGACCTTAGTACCATCTAGTGCAATAACCTGAGCAAAAGCCTTTTTTCCATCTGGATAAATCACCTCAGCCAGTTCCTTGTTGTGAACATCCTTGGCCTCAATGGTAATAATTGCTCGTCCTATACTATCTATATTCTCATACGTTTTCCTTAGCATGTGCTTTTTGTTTAACCAGATTTATAATTTTTGCTTTTTGGTCTTCAAATTTTGGATCATCTAATTTCAGGTAATTCCAATCTAGGAAAGCCTGACGTAAGAAGTTGAAGTGTGAACGAATATCATCCTTGGTGTCTATATGAACTGGCGTGTCTATAATATGCTTTATCATATCGAACATCATACGCAATCGGTCTGGATTGGTTACCCCATCGATGGGATGAAAACTGTTTTGCTGCAAGAACACCGCATCTAACAATTCGGATTTTTGGTAATTGATATAAGCCTCATTAGTAATACCGCGCTCACCCATTAATAGTAAATTGGATGCAATAGTTTTTCCTTCTCGAAGGATTTCCTTTAAGAATTGAACTTCTTCCGCCGTAATAAGGGATGGATACTTAGAACTACTATCTATTCGGTCAATGGCTGGATATTTTCTGGCATCTGACAATTCACGAGATAGCCCAAGAAAAGCACCAGTACTTAATAAGGTGGCTTGCGTTACGGGTTCGTCGAAATTACCTCCTGCTGGGGATACGGTTCCGATAATACTCAAGGAACTTTTGTTACCATCGGGCAGCAGTTCAACCCCTGCCCTATCGTAAAATGCAGAAATTAATGTTGATATATACATAGGAAAGGCCTCTGGCCCAGGAATCTCTTCTTTTCTACCCGAAGTTTCCCTTAGCGCTTGCGCCCAACGCGATGTTGAGTCCGCTAAAATTAAAACATCCAAACCTTGCTTGCGATAGTACTCGCCTACTGCTGTTGCCATATACACCGATGCTTCACGAGCTGCAACAGGCATCGATGACGTATTACCCACAATGTAGGTTCTGTCCATAAGTGACTTACCTGTTCTTGGGTCAATCAATTCTGGAAAATCCTTGAAGACCTCAACCGCTTCACCTGCACGCTCACCGCAAGCTGCGATAATTACCACATCAGCTCTAGAGTGCTTGGCAATACTATGTTGCAAAACGGTTTTTCCTGCACCAAAAGGTCCTGGACTACAGGCTGTACCGCCATAAGCGATTGGAAATAGAGCATCGAGAATTCGCATTCCTGTTGGTAAGGTTTCGGTCGGTACCGAACGCTGATGGAATGGCATGGGCTGCTTTACTGGCCAATCGAAAGCCATAGTGAGTTCTATACTTTTACCAGCCTCATCCTTAACCGTAGCAATAGTTTCGGCTATGGTGTAGTCGCCTTCATCAGCAATGGTATCAACAGTATATTCGCCTTGCAACGAAAAAGGTACAAATATTTTATGGGTGAATAATTTTTCGGGAACTGCACCCAAGACTGAACTGCCGCTGACTTTATCGCCCTTTTTTACTTTTGGGGTAAAATGCCACTTCGTTTGAGTATCTAAGGCATCCACCACCATGCCGCGCTCGAGGAACCATTCTTCCTTCGCGAGTTCATACAATGGGTTTTGAAGGCCATCAGTAACAGTACCTAAGATACCTGGGCCGAGTTTTACAGATAAGGGCAAACCTGTAAATTCAACCTCATCACCGACGCGCATCCATGAGGTATCTTCAAACACTTGAAGATAGACCAATTTGCCGGGTTTAATATCAATAACTTCTGATTTTAGATGTTTTCCACCCTCGATGATAATGTATGCCACTTCGCCATTCATCACTGAACCTTCGGTATTTACAACACCTACCAAGGATTCATTTACACTGACGACTTTTCCTTTTGCGTTTTCCAAGTGTTAAAATTTTTCTTTCGTTAACAATTTTTAGTTTTCGATATACCTCGACTTTTAATTCGAACTGACAAAATTCATATTATAAAGCTTTCACTATGTTGTTCAATTTAATCTATATCCTCAACATCTCCTTCATCAACTTCCTCTTAGTTTGCGTGCTTCCTCCTCTACTTTACTATACCAGATTCTTTCCTTTATTTCGTTTGCGCTCTTACGGTAAAGTGCAGCTTTTTCTGGTTTTTCGAGTTTATCAAAAAGATTTGCTATTGCAGAGTAGGCTGGTACGTGCATGGTATTAATGCCCAGGCTTGCTTTGTATTGTTCAATGGCTTCCTCATAAAAGCCATCTTTTTCTAATTGTTCAGCCGAAGCAAAAACGGTTTCAAAATCTCTAATTTCTGTTTCTAAATGAACTCTAATAACGTCTTGAGACTTTAAAGTGAGAAATGAACACGGTACTTCACGTATTACTTTTTCGGTAACACTGCCTATAACAAGCCTATTTAAGCCTGACCTACCAGCCGTTCCCATAATAAGTAAATCTACATTGTTTGCCACTATTGTATTAAGAATTTCCTGTGATGGATTACCCATTCTTTCAAGCTTCACCCATTCTAAATCCATAAACTTGAATTCTTTTAAAAACTGTGCAAATGATTCTTTGTTATTTTCAAAACGCTCTGTGTTTTCTTTGTCTAATTCTTCTTTTGAACTAAACCAAGTAGAAGTTTCCTCTTCTGAAACACTTAACACCAAAAGCTTTGCTTCTAGGCGACGTGCTATAATAATTGCATTGTTTAGAGCTCTTTTAGATGGATTTGAAAAATCGACGGGACATAAAATTGTTTTTACATTAAAAGTATCGTCTTCCTTAATAACTAGGACAGGCTTCTCACTATTTTGAATAATGCGCTCTGTCGTTGTTCCTAATTTAAATTTTTCGGTTTCCTTGTCTTCACCAGAACCCACTAAAATCATATTGGCATTTACTGACGTTGCTGCCATTACGATTTGATCATGCGCCACGCCATACTTTATCAGTGGCGCTTCAACACTGACACCATTTGCCTTCATAGTCTCAGAGGTTTTACCCAATCTGCTCAATGCTGTTTCATCTAAAAGTTTTTTAACTTTTGGGTTAACGATATCGTTTGGCAATACGTGCAAGGGAACAATAGTTGATTTAAAAGTTTTTGCTAATGAAATAGCTATTTTTTCTAGGTTTTGAGCAGAAGACACTAAGTCCTCTGCAAGTAGAATTTTATTGAGTATTTTCATGTGATAATATTTGTGTTAAGATAATATTTGATTCACTTTAATTTTGCCTGACACGTCTTAAACTAGACTATTGCAGAATATAATCATTTTTAAATTCTTTAATTAATCAAAGACCAGCTTGTATTGTTTCAACCATCTAAATACTTACTACAAAGCAACATATTCAAGAAGCACATTACATACTTAGGGCTTATCAAAATTAATGAAATCCTAAAGTTATTAGATGACATATCTCATGTTTATTTTAATAAATTCACTTAATATTTGTAATTTAATTATTAGGATAGTTATTAATTCATAACTTTGATTATCTTAATTTTTCAATCTTAAGTTTAATTTTTAATTCATTTCAAAAAATGCATAAAATACTTGTTCCAGTAGATTTTTCGAGCACTTCAAAAAATGCCCTACGTTATGGTATAAACTTGTTTAAGGATCAGCCTTTAGAAGTCACCATTTTACATATCTACGGTACGCAATCTAGAGCGCTGATGATGAAATCGATAGATAGTGTACTCATCAGAAATGCAAAAGAAGAAATGGACAATTTGATAAAAGAAATAGAATCAGAAACATCAGGTGTAACATTCAAAACAAAATTGCATAAAAATTACGCTATCTCTACAATAGCAGAATTGGGTAATTCTGGTGATTACGATTTTATTGTTATGGGAACGAAAGGAGCGACTGGTTTAAAAGAGGTTTTTATGGGAAGTGTTGCTGGTGGCGTAATATCTAAGACCTCCGCACCTGTAATTGTGGTTCCTTTAGATTATAATTTTACGGGACTAAATCATATTGTATTTGCTGCGGGCAACCAAGAATTTTCAGAGTCTTCTAGTCAACCGCTGAGAAAAGTTGTGAAATTGCATAATAGTGCGTTAGAAGTGCTCCATATATCAGATAACGATGCTTCTAATGTTGAATATTCTTTGAGTGCCATAAAAGATTTAAATCCAACATACACATGCAAAGACAGTGACGGCGACTTAAACCAGCAACTGAATGTGCATATTCAAAATAACGACACAGACCTATTATGCTTAGTACGTACCAAAAAGGATTTTTTTGGTAGGCTATTTGGTGGAAGTGTTACTCTTAAACAAACTTTTAATAGTTCAGTACCTATTCTTATAATTCAAGCATAGTACTTTAATAATGTTTTTTTCAATCATAATGCGTATCTGAATTAAAAACTCTTTTTAAGTATGATACCTTAAAAACGGCATTCCTATAAAATAAATTTCAGAAAGTTCTAATAGGTCTATTTTTAGACTCTTTGTATATTTTACAAGTGGAATATGATTATCTAGAGTAATTTTTTTGCAAACGCTATTATTTAATTACTCTGCGTCATTTTTTTAGATAATTTTTTTTATAAAGCCAAAAGTGGCTTAATATAAGGGCTACCAATATGTGGAGCCCTATTATTCAGTCTTTAGAAAATACACTTATTTGAACAATGAAAAAAATTTAATTATTTACTTCAAAAATAATTAACCCTATATTTGTTATTTTCGCAAAAACCCCTAATACTTTTTGCTAATTTCAAACTATGACAGAAGTTACACGCCTTTTTGATTTTCCTTACTATCAATTAAAGCATAAACCAAACCCTAAAGCTTTGGTAACAAAATATGATGGTGAATGGACACCTATGTCTACCCAAGAATATATTTATAAAGCCAATGCAATGAGTCGTGCACTACTCAAATTAGGTGTGCAACGAGATGATAAAATTGCCATTATATCATCAACTAACCGAACTGAGTGGAATATAGTAGATATTGGTGTCCTACAACTTGGAGCACAAAATATTCCTATTTATCCAACAATTTCGGCAGAAGACTATGAGTACGTTTTAAATCATAGCGAGTCCATTTATTGCTTTGTTAGTGACGAAGAGGTTCTTGCTAAAGTTAAAAAGGTACAGTCTAAAACCAAGTTGAAAGAAGTGTACTCTTTTAATCACATTGAAGGCTGCAAGCACTACTCTGAGTTATTTGAACTTGGTAAAGATGATAGTAACCAATCAGAGGTCGAAGCAAGAAAAAATGCTGTGAAACCCGAAGACCTAGCAACAATAATATATACATCTGGAACAACAGGAAAGCCAAAAGGTGTTATGCTATCTCATTGGAATATCACTAGCAACGCATTGGATTCCTCGAAACGACTTCCTATAATTGATGGTGAAACTAGAGTACTCAGTTTTCTTCCAATCTGTCACATATTTGAACGTGTTTTGATATACATATATCAATATGCAGGAACTAGTATTTATTTCGCGGAAGCATTAGACAAAATTGGAGATAACGCAAAAGAAATAAAACCTCACTTAATGAGTGTTGTTCCTAGGCTTCTAGAAAAGGTATTTGATAAAATAATGCTTAAGGCAGATGAACTCTCAGGTATTAAACAAAAATTATTTTATTGGGCTGTTGAACTAGGCGAAAAATGGGAACCCTATAAAGCAAATGGCTCATGGTATGAGTTTAAACTAAGCATTGCAAACAAACTTATTTTTAGCAAATGGAGAGAGGCATTAGGAGGTGAGTTAACAACAATGGTTTCTGGTAGCGCAGCACTTCAACCACGATTATCTCGAATTTTTTCAGCCGGACAAATGCAAGTTATGGAAGGTTATGGTCTTACTGAAACCTCACCAGTAGTCTCGGTAGGGATGTATAGAGATGAACATTACAAAGTTGGCACTGTAGGTAAGCCAATTGAAAATGTTGAAGTAAAAATAGCTGAAGACGGAGAAATCTTAATTAAAGGACCAAATGTTATGATGGGTTATTATAAAGACCCAGAAAAAACAGATTCTGTAATGACCGATGATTATTTTCATACAGGTGATAAGGGCATCATTGATGAAGATGGCTTCTTAAAAATTACAGGACGTAAGAAAGAAATGTTTAAGACCTCTGGCGGAAAATACATTATCCCAACACTTTTAGAAAATGATTTAAAGCAGTCCTTATTTATAGAGCAAGTTATGGTTATTGGTGAAGGCGAAAAAATGCCAGGCGCTATCATTCAACCAAATTTTGAATTTATCAGAGATTGGATAGATCATAAAAACCATACAATAGGTAAATCTGAAAAGGAAATTGCAACTTCTGAAATAGTTATAAATCGTATTCAAAAAGAAGTTGATAAATACAATAAAAACTTTGGAAAGTGGGAACAAATAAAGCGTTTTGAACTTACTTCTGAAGCTTGGACTATTGATGACGGTCACCTAACACCTACTATGAAAATGAAGCGTAGCGTTATTAGAGAAAAATATGACGCTTTATACGAAAAAATTTACCGCCCTTAATACCTACACTTTCTCAGGTTAGATTTCAAAATACTATGCACGCATAATTTTTTTACATTTATTATGCGTGCATAGTATTTTTTATTATATTTGAATCTAACTAAAAAATAATGAAGGACAAAACAATAGATTATGTACTGAGAACCACTTGGTTGGCAGTAAATAAAATGTATAACGAAGAGGCCTCAAAGTTTGATACAACCATGGCTACCGGTTTCGCTTTGCTAAGTATCGATCCAGAAAACGGTACACCTTCTACCTCTCTTGGTCCTAAAATGGGTATGGAAGCTACAAGTCTTTCTCGCACATTAAAAACTATGGAAGAAAAAGGACTAATTGAACGCAAGCCTAATCCAGAAGATGGTAGAGGGGTTCTTATTCACTTAACCGAATTTGGTAGAGAAAAACGAGCCTATTCAAGAGAACGCGTATTAACTTTTAACGACGCTATTAAATCAAATATAAGTTCTGACAAAATTGCCCATTTTTATGAAGTAGCTGAGCTTATCAATAACATGATTTCTAATAAAAAAATATACAATCAAAAAGAACACACATTAAAACAATGAGCAAACGTAGAATAAAGAAAATTGCCATCATTGGTTCTGGTATTATGGGAAGCGGTATTGCTTGTCACTTTGCCAATATTGGTGTAGATGTCTTATTATTAGACATTGTTCCTAGAGAACTAAATGATAGAGAAAAAGCACAAGGACTCACTTTAGAAGACAAAGTTGTGCGCAATCGCTTAGTTAATGATGCGCTTACTGCATCTATTAAATCTAAGCCTGCGCCACTCTACCATCCTTCTTTTAAAAATCGTATCACAACAGGTAACTTAGAAGATGATATTGCTAAGGTTGCTCATGTAGATTGGATAATGGAGGTTGTTGTAGAGCGACTAGACATTAAACAACAAGTTTTTGAAAAGCTTGAAAAACACAGAACACCTGGTACTTTAATTACATCAAATACCTCAGGTATTCCAATTAAATTTATGAGCGAAGGCCGAAGTGAAGATTTTCAAAAACACTTCTGTGGCACACACTTTTTTAATCCAGCGAGATACTTAAAGTTATTCGAAATTATTCCAGGTCCAAAAACCGATGCTTCAGTATTAGAGTTTTTAAATGGTTATGGTGAGCAATTCTTAGGAAAAACTTCGGTTGTTGCCAAAGACACTCCTGCTTTTATCGGTAACAGAATCGGTATTTTCAGTATAATGAGCCTGTTTCACACAGTAAAAGATCTAGATCTAACTATTGAAGAAGTAGATAAATTATCTGGTCCTGTAATTGGTCGTCCAAAATCTGCAACGTTTAGAACCGTTGATGTTGTTGGTTTAGACACTCTAGTGCACGTAGCAAACGGTATTAGAGAAAACTGTCCAAATGACGAAAGACATGAATTATTTCAACTACCAGATTTCATCAATACCATGATGGAGAATAAATGGTTAGGAAGCAAAACAGGTCAAGGTTTTTATAAAAAATCCGTTTCAAAAGACGGTGAAAAAGAAATTTTATCACTAGACCTTAATACCTTAGAGTATAGAGAAAAGCAACGTGCTAAGTTTGCCACTTTAGAACTAACGAAAACGATTGATAAAGTTGTAGACCGTTTTAAAGTATTAGCAAAAGGAAAAGATAAGGCTGGTGAATTCTATAGAAAAAGCTTTGCCGCTTTATTTGCTTACGTATCTAATCGTATTCCAGAGATTACAGACGATTTATATAAAATTGATGACGCTATGAAAGCTGGGTTTGGTTGGGAACATGGTCCTTTCCAGATTTGGGATGCTATTGGTGTGGAAGCTGGTATTGAAATGATGAAAGCAGAAGGTCTAGAACCAAATGCTTGGGTTAACGAAATGTTGGCATCTGGTAGCACGTCATTCTACAGTGTAAAAGACGGAGCTTCATACGCTTATGATATTCCATCAAAAACACAGCAAAAAATTCCTGGTCAGGATAGTTTTATCATCTTAGACAACATTAGAAAATCTAATGAAGTATTTAAAAACTCTGGAGTTGTAATTGAAGACTTAGGTGATGGTATCTTAAACTGCGAATTCCAATCTAAAATGAACACCATTGGTGGTGACGTTTTAGCAGGATTAAACAAAGCTGTGGATTTAGCAGAAAAAGATTTCGAAGGATTAGTTATTGGTAATCAAGGAGCTAATTTCTCTGTTGGTGCTAACATTGGAATGATTTTTATGATGGCTGTTGAGCAAGAGTATGACGAGCTTAATATGGCTATCAAGTATTTTCAAGACACAATGATGCGTATGCGTTATTCTTCAATCCCAACAATTGCAGCACCTCATGGTATGACTCTTGGTGGTGGTTGTGAGTTATCAATGCATGCAGATAAAGTAGTTGCTGCTGCAGAAACATATATCGGCTTAGTAGAGTTTGGTGTTGGTGTTATTCCTGGCGGTGGAGGCTCTAAGGAGATGGCATTAAGAGCACAAGATGAATTCCATAAAGGTGATGTAGAGCTTAACGTATTACAAGAGTATTTCTTAACTATAGGTATGGCTAAAGTTGCAACCTCAGCTTACGAAGCTTTTGATTTAGGCGTACTTCAAAAAGGAAAAGATGTCGTGGTGGTTAACAAAGATCGTCAGATTGCAACCGCTAAAGCACATGCGAGGCTATTAGCAGATGCTGGTTATACGCAACCTGTAAAACGTAAAGATATAAAGGTACTTGGTAAACAAGCTTTAGGAATGTTCTTAGTAGGAACAGATTCTATGGAAGCCAGTCACTACATCAGTGAGCACGACCAAAAGATTGCTAATAAACTGGCTTACGTTATGGCTGGTGGAGATTTATCAGAGCCGACTCTAGTTACAGAACAATATTTACTTGACTTAGAGCGTGAGGCATTCCTTTCGCTTTGTACAGAGCGTAAAACGCTAGAGCGTATTCAGCACATGCTAAAAACAGGTAAACCTTTAAGAAATTAAAAAAATGAAACAAGTATATATAGTAAAAGGATATAGAACTGCTGTTGGTAAGTCAAAAAAAGGCGGTTTTAGATTTAAAAGAGCCGATGAACTCGCAGCTGAAACCATTCAGTACATGATGGGTAAATTACCCGATTTTGATGTTACTCGTATCGATGACGTTATTGTTGGTAATGCTATGCCAGAAGGATCTCAAGGTCTTAACATGGCACGTATAATTTCGTTAATAGGATTAAACACAGTAGACGTACCTGGTGTAACGGTTAACAGATTCTGTTCTTCAGGATTGGAAACCATTGCTATGGCAGTTGCCAAAATTCAAGCTGGTATGGCAGAATGTATTATTGCTGGTGGAGCCGAAAGCATGAGCTCTGTTCCTATGACAGGTTTTAAACCAGAATTAAACTACGATATCGTAAACGCTGGTCATGAAGACTATTATTGGGGAATGGGTAATACTGCTGAAGCGGTTGCAAACAAATACAACGTGTCTCGAGAAGACCAAGATGGGTTTGCTTACCATTCGCACATGAAAGCTTTAAAAGCACTTGAAGAAAACAGATTTCAAGATCAAATAGTACCTATTGAAGTAGAAGAAACTTACGTTGATGCTAATGGTAAAAAAGCAACACGCAAATACACCGTTTCAAAAGACGAAGGTCCAAGAAAAGGTACAAGCAAAGAAGCGTTAGCAAAATTAAGACCTGTCTTTGCTCAAGGTGGTTCAGTAACTGCGGGAAATTCTTCTCAAACTAGTGATGGCGCTGCATTTGTATTAGTGATGAGTGAAGACATGGTTAAAGAATTAAACCTAGAGCCTATTGCGCGTTTAGTGAGTTATGCTGCTGCAGGTGTACCACCAAGAATTATGGGTATTGGTCCTGTAGCGGCTATTCCAAAAGCGTTGAAGCAAGCAGGTTTATCTCAAAAAGATATTGAGTTAATTGAATTAAACGAAGCCTTTGCATCTCAATCTTTAGCAGTAATACGAGAGTTAAACCTTAACCAAGATATTGTTAATGTTAATGGAGGTGCAATCGCACTAGGACACCCACTTGGTTGTACAGGAGCAAAACTTTCTGTGCAATTATTTGATGAAATGCGTAAGCGTGACATGAAAAACAAGTATGGTATGGTTACTATGTGTGTTGGAACTGGTCAAGGTGCTGCTGGAATATTTGAATTTTTAAATTAAGAAGAAACTTATAACGTATAAAAAATGGAGACTGTAGAAAAAGACATTTTAAGAGGAGGACAATTCCTTGTTAAAGAAACAAATTGCGAAGATGTTTTCACACCTGAAGATTTTTCAGAAGAACAACAAATGATGAAAGAAGCGGTTATGGAGTTTAATGACCGTGAAATTATTGCTCACAAAGCAAGATTTGAAGCTAAAGACTATGCACTAACAGAAGAAGTAATGCGTAAAGCTGGTGGACTTGGTTTCTTAGGTGTTGCTGTACCTGAAGCTTATGGTGGATTAGGAATGGGATTTGTTTCGACATGTCTTACTTGTGATTACATTTCATCAGGAACAGGATCTTTCAGTACTGCTTTTGGTGCTCACACTGGTATTGGCACCATGCCAATTACGCTTTACGGAACCGAAGAACAAAAACAAAAATATGTTCCTAAACTAGCCACAGGTGAATGGTTTGGAGCTTACTGTTTAACAGAGCCAGGTGCAGGATCTGATGCTAACTCTGGTAAAACTACTGCAGAGCTATCTGCCGATGGTAAGTCTTACAAAATTAACGGCCAGAAAATGTGGATCTCTAACGCTGGCTTTTGTAGCTTAATGATTGTTTTTGCTCGTATTGAAGACGATAAAAATATTACTGGATTTATTGTAGAATACGACCCAGAAAACCCTAACGGAGTTACTCTAGGTGAAGAAGAGCACAAACTTGGTATTAGAGCGAGTTCTACACGTCAGGTTTTCTTTAATGATACGGTTGTTCCTGTAGAAAATATGCTTGCTGGTCGTGGTGAAGGTTTTAAAATTGCTATGAATGCGTTAAATGTTGGTCGTATTAAATTAGCTGCTGCTTGTTTAGATTCTCAAAGAAGAATTTTAACCACAGCTGTTAACTATGCTAACGAGCGCAAACAGTTTAAAACTCCTATAGCAGATTTTGGTGCTATAAAAATGAAATTAGCAAAAATGGCTACAGATGCCTATGCTGGTGAATCCGCTACCTATAGAGCTGCGAAAAATATTGAAGATCGCATAGCTATTAGAGAAGCTGCTGGAAACTCTCACCAAGAAGCTGAGCTAAAAGGTGTTGAAGAATATGCTATTGAATGTTCGATTTTAAAAGTAGCTGTTTCTGAAGATGTACAAAACTGCGCTGACGAAGGCATCCAGATTTTTGGTGGTATGGGATTCTCTGAAGAAACTCCAATGGAAGCTGCTTGGAGAGATGCTCGTATTGCTCGTATCTACGAAGGAACTAACGAAATTAACAGAATGCTTTCTGTTGGCATGTTAGTTAAAAAAGCTATGAAAGGTCATGTAGATTTATTAGGTCCTGCAATGAAAGTGCAAGAAGAACTAATGGGTATTCCTTCTTTTGACACACCAGACTACTCAGAGCTTTTCTCTGAAGAAAAAGAAATGATTGCAAAGCTTAAAAAGGTATTCTTAATGGTAGCTGGTGCAGCTGTTCAAAAGTTTGGTCCAGATATGGAAAAACATCAACAACTACTGATTGCTGCTGCAGATATATTAATAGAAATATATATGGCAGAATCTACAATTTTAAGAACTGAAAAAAATGCAAAACGTTTTGGCGAAGAGGCTCAATCTGTACAAATTGCTATGTCTAAATTATATTTATTTAATGCGGTAAATATTATAGAAGATAAAGGTAAAGAAAGTATAATTTCCTTTGCTGAAGGAGATGAGCAACGTATGATGCTTATGGGCTTAAAACGTTTTACAAAATATCAAAATTATCCGGATATCGTTGACTTAAGAAACGAAATTGCCGAAAAAGTAAAAGCAGAAAATAAATACTGCTTTTAGGTTTAAGTTTAAGTTAGAAATGGAAAAAGCCAATTCAATAGAATTGGCTTTTTTATTTCACCGCGTTAGTTTGACTAGTTAACAATAATCTTCTTTGTAGTGACTTTATTATCATTTGTATTAATCCTAACAATATAAGCACCAGAAGTTAAATTATCTATCCTATACTCCGAACGAGAATTATCTATTACATCTTTAATATTATAAACTAATTGACCTGAAATATTATAAACTTCAATATTTGTTAAAATTGAGTTTGTAGGGTTAAGAACTACTAACTTATCACTATTCGTTTCATAATAAAACTCTAATTGATTTTCTTCATTATCATCAATACTGAGGGCACTAGGATTTTGAAAACCAATTACAAAACGGTCTTCATAAATACCAGCCGATAATGTAGCTTCATAATTAGTATTTTTTAAATCATAATAAGTGTCTAATTCAGTATCATAAAGAATAATATCTATATCGTTAGGAAAGTTTTCTAAAGCTTGGATTGCGATAACTACATCGCCAACATCACTTTTTTGAATGCTAAGTGGTAAAGATGTTTCTTCTGTATCTATATCACCTATTCCTTGTATTACAAACAACTCGTCATCAATTAACCAAGACATATCATCTACTTGTACATCGTTTAAATGACCGTCAAATCCCCAATCATAACCATCTGTACATCTATCATCAATGGTTAGGAGAATTTCTCTATTAATTATTCCTACAGATGTAAATCTTAATCGTATTTTCGGCCTAGGATCAGTAGAATTCTCAGTGGATATATTTAATTCACCAGTTGATGATGTAGTGTTTTCTTCGTCTATACTAGAAGTATTTTGTGCTAAAATAGCCTGAAAGAAAAATAGACAAGTTAAAAAGCCTATGGTTTTGATGGATGGTATTTTGGAATTCATAACTTTAGAGGGATTAAGTTACTCAAGGGACTAATGTTTTTTGGTTTGGTGTGTCTAATATTTAAAAAATATCATGTATTGTTGGTGTATTGCATTTTAACAGCCCATTAATTCGCTAAAATGAACTCAAATGCAAATTTCATCGACAAATTGTAATCTCTACAAGAAATAAGAAACTAGATAATCCTTATATTTAAAGAATCAATCTTGCTATCTTATGAAATATTATTTTTTAATCCTATTTCCCTTTTTTTCAATCCTCTCATTTTCACAAACTAATACAGAAATATTTCTATTTGATTTAGTACAAAGCAATTCTAAAATCGACATCTCCAATGGGATAAATATATCTAACAACCAAGGCTATGATAATCAGCCTTCATTTTTTGGCGATGACAACGTACTTTATGCTTCAACACGAAGCGGACAAACCGATATTGCTCAATATCACATCGATTATAAGTCAAAAACCTTTATAAATTTTACCAAAGGTGGAGAATACTCACCTTTAAAAATCCCTAATAAAAATGCGGTTTCTGCTGTTAGATTAGATATTGATGGTAAACAACGTTTATATAGTTATAACCTCAGCAATGGTGAATCTACAGAACTTATTAAGGACCTGGTCGTTGCTTACTACACATGGTACAATGAGCACTCAATAGTTTCTGCTGTAATTGAAAACGAGCAACTAAATTTATATTTCACAAATATTACAGATGGTATTAGTAGAAAATACGCTACAAATGTTGGGCGTTCGTTTCATAAAATCCCAAATTCTAATCTGGTAAGTTTTATTTACAAAGAAGCTAACAAACCTTGGCAAATAAGATCTTTAAATCCTAAAAACGGTGTTACAAGACTCATTGCAAATACTATGGAGGGTGTTGAAGATATTTGTTGGTTAGATGGTAAAACCATTCTATCTGGTAAAAATGGTATCTTATATAAGTTAACTCTAAAACAAGATAATAACTGGAAAAAAGTAGCCGATCTTTCCTCTTACGGCATTGCTGATATTACGCGATTAGCCATAAACGACAACAGCACAAAATTATTGATTGCTGCAGATTTACAATCAAATGAGCAAGATATAGATGCTAAAAATAACCCAACAAAACTTACTGTTACTGACCCAATTCTATCAGAAACTGAAGCTGCTGCAGTTGTTCAAAAACATATAGATCCTTTTAACAATAGGCAACTCAATGACTTTGCAAATGCTTTTGATGCTAATGTGGTAGTTAATAAATTTCCAAAAGATTATATGTACTCTGGTAGAAATGCTCTTAAAGAAAATTACAGGCAATTCTTTAAAAATAACAAAAAGTCTAACGTAAAAGTATTAAACCGCATGGTGCATAATAATTATGTTATTGATGAAGAACTGGTTACACTAAATAACCTAACAATCAGACAAGCTACAATCTACAACGTAGATAAAGATGGCATAAAATCTATGACGTTTATTAGAAATAGAAACACAACCTCCAATCCTGAGACCATTGTTAACGATCAGCTTGAAGCTTATAACAAACGTGATATTGATGAATTCAGTGAAACTTACGCTAAAGACGTTAAACTTTATGAGTTTCCAGAAAACATAACTTCAAATGGAATTGAAGAATTAGAAAAAAGATATCAAGTTATCTTTCAAAAAGTCCCAGATCTAAATGCCGAAATTATAAACCGAATTGTTCTGGGTAACAAGGTTATTGATAAAGAAAGAGCAACTATAAATGGAAAAACCTATTATGCTATAGCTATTTATGAAGTAGATGACGGTTTAATTTCAAAAGTTACATTTATCCAATAAACCAACTTAATGACATCTTATAAACTATAAATCTATAATTTATTAATATGAAATCTCTACTTATACCTTTATTTATAATTTTCACCCTACTACAAACAATACAAGGCCAGACAGACCCTAAAATTTATGACATCATTAATGCTGTTTCGGAGGAAAGACTAAAACAAGATGTAAAAATCTTAGCCGATTTTGGCACACGTCACACACTCAGCGACACCATTTCCAATACTCGTGGTATAGGTGCAGCAAGACGATGGATAAAATCGCAATTCGATAATATTTCAAAAGATTGTGATGATTGTTTAGAGGTCTTTTTCCAAAAAGATCTAGTAGAAAAAGGAACTAATCAACGTATTGTTAAAGATGTTATGGTCGTCAATGTAGTGGCCATTCAACGTGGTACTAAATATCCAAACCGATATATCATTATGAGTGGTGATATAGACTCTAGAGTTTCAGACCCTAATGATTTCACATCTGATGCGCCAGGCGCAAACGATAATGCGACAGGTATGGCTGGTGCTATGGAAGCAGCAAGAATATTGTCTAAATATAAATTTGAAAGTAGTATTGTCTATTTAGGACTTTCTGGTGAAGAACAGGGGCTTTTTGGCGGACAAGGTTTTGCCAAGTACGCAAAGAACAATAATTGGCAGATTATTGGTGTGCTAAATAACGACATGATCGGAAACATTAAAGGTGTTGATGGAGTTATAGACAATCGCACTTTCCGAATCTTTTCTGAACCGATTACTACAGACGAAACTGATGCTGAAAAACTAGCCAGACAAGCCAGAGCTAGGCGCTTTTATGGTGGTGAAGTTGATGGAATTTCCCGTCAGTTGGCAAGATATGTTTATAAAACAACTAAAACCTACATGCCAGAAATGAACCCGATGATGGTCTATCGTCTCGATCGTTTTGGCCGTGGTGGCCATCACAGACCCTTTAATGATTTAGGTTTTGCAGGTATCCGCATCATGGAAGCGCATGAAAATTACACACAGCAACATCAAGATATTAGAACAGAAAATGGTATCGATTATGGAGACACGTTTGAGCATGTTAACTTCCCATATTGTAAAAAGCTAACTACCGTAAATGCAATTACAATGGCAAGTTTGGCCTCTGCTCCACCTTCACCAGAAGAAGTTAGTATTGGTGGTATAGTAGAAGCTTCAGCAAAACTACAATGGAATAAAGTAGAAGGTGCTAAAGGCTATAAAATATATTGGAGAGATACGACTTCACCGACATGGGACAATAGTAGGTATGTCGGCGACGTTAATGAGTTTACATTGACAGGAATCGTTATAGATAATTCACTATTTGGAGTGGCTTCTGTTAATGAAGATGGTCACGAAAGTGTGGTGGTCTTTCCAAATAAAATAATGAGATAGTGTTTACAATTTCTACAGAAATAAAAAACTAAATAAAATTTAGAACATATGCTTAAAAAATTAAAATCCTTAATTCCAGAATTATTTCTAGTTGCTTCTGTCATTTATTATTGGGTTTTAACCGCAAATCTTCTCAATCCATTTGCTATTGGCTTATTAGCTGTTCTTGCCTATCAAATAGTGAAAAAAAAAGCAACTTTAGGTTTAATCATTTCTATTACGGTTATAGCGCTCACTTTATTTTTAGTATTGGCACTGTTTTCTGAATTATCAGAATTCGAAGTTGCTAACCAAAACTACACGAACCTTCTAATTTTTGGAATCTTATACTTAGGAACGAATTTGGTTTTAGGTGGAACAATGCTTGTTAAATATTTAAAACAAAAAATGATTTAATAGTGAAATATAGATTACTTATACTTGGTATACTCATAACAACTTCAGTTAATGCACAGTTACTTAAAGACAAAGCTCAATTTACCAAACAAGATACCTTAAGAGGCAGTATCACACCAGAGCGTGCCTGGTGGGATTTAAATTATTATGACCTTAACATAAAGGTTCAACCCGACAAAAAATTTATTGCTGGTTATAATATTATACATTATAAAGTTTTAGAATCGCACAATGTTATTCAGATTGATTTACAAGACCCCCTTAAAGTTATAGCTATTACTCAAGACAATGAACAATTAGATTATGATAAGATTGGAGCGGCTTATTTTGTGTATCTAAAAAAAGAGCAAGTACCAGGCGAATACAATGAGTTATACGTTCAATACTCTGGAAAACCAAAAGAGGCGATTCGTGCTCCTTGGGATGGTGGCTTTTCTTGGAAAAAAGACAACAATGGTAAACACTTTGTAGCAACGTCTTGTCAAGGACTAGGTGCAAGCGTTTGGTGGCCAAACAAAGACCATATGTACGATGAAGTGGATAGTATGCGAATTGCTATCGACGTTCCAAAGGACCTTATTGCAGTAGCAAATGGCAGACTAAGAGATACCTACGAATATGAATATGGTGGATTTAAAATGTATGAATGGTTTGTATCCAACCCCATTAATAATTATGGTGTTAACGTCAACATCGGTGATTATGTTAATTTCTCAGAAGTCTATGATGGTGAAAAAGGACAATTGAATATGGACTATTGGGTATTGAAAGATAATCTTGAAAAAGCAAAAGAGCATTTTAAAGATGCACCAAAAATGATGAAGGCCTTTGAGCATTGGTTTGGGCCTTATCCATTTTATGAAGACAGTTTTAAATTGGTTGAAGTACCATATTTAGGTATGGAGCACCAAAGCTCAGTCACCTACGGAAACCAATATAAAAAAGGGTATTTAGGAAGAGATTTGTCGCGAACTGGTTGGGGTTTAAAGTTCGATTTTATCATTATTCACGAAGCTGGTCATGAGTGGTTTGCAAATAATATTACCAATAAAGACATAGCAGATATGTGGATTCATGAAGGTTTTACAGCCTATTCAGAAAATCTGTTTCTAGATTATTATTATGGTAAAGAAGCCTCTGCAGACTATGTGATTGGCACAAGAGCAAATATACAGAACGACAAACCTCTTATTGGACCATATAATGTAAACAAAGAAGGCTCAAGTGACATGTATTATAAAGGTGCAAACATGTTGCACACTTTACGTCAATTGGTTGAAGATGATGATTTATGGAGAGACATTCTTAGAGGATTAAATTCTGAATTCTACCATCAAACAGTAACGACTAAGCAAATTGAAGATTATCTAAGTGAGAAAACAAATAAAGATTTATCAGCTTTCTTCAATCAATATTTAAGAGATACCAGAATACCAACATTAGAATATAAAATTGAAGATAGTAAACTTAAATTTCGCTATGTGGATATCGTGGATGGTTTTGACATGCCGATTGAAGTTGTATTTGATGGGAAAACGGAATGGCTATTTCCTAATTCTGAATGGAAATCAAAACCTTTTACTGGCACAGAATTTAAGGTAGATAGAGATTATTTTATTTATTCAAAACAATTATAACATTTTCAAAAAACACCCCTAAAGTCCCCTCAAGGGGACAATACTATAAACAACCATTCCCTAAATTGTCCCCTTGAGGGGACTTTAGAGGTGTAAAAAATCATAAAATGGATTATCCAGAACTCTATTTTGAACGCGATACAGATTGGTACGATTGGCTTTTATCCAATCATAATAAGCACAAAGCGATATATCTCATTTTCTATAAACTAGAAACAGGAATGCCAACTATGCGATGGGAAGAGGCCGTTAAAGTGGCGATTTGTTTTGGCTGGATAGATTCTACAGTAAAAAGTCTAGGCAACGGCAAACGCAGACAATATTTTTCACCAAGAAACCCAAAAAGTACTTGGAGTGCGCTTAATAAAAAGTATGTCGCCGAATTGGAAGAAGCAGGATTGATCCAAGAATCAGGTTATAAGATGATTGACCTTGCCAAAGAAACCGGAACCTGGACAGCCATGGATGATGTTGAAAATGGTGTTATTCCACCAATATTACAAAAAGCTTTTGATGCCAACCCAAGAGCCTTTGAAAACTATCAAAATTTCTCAAAAGGCTATAGAAAAAGCTATTTGTCTTGGTTAAATAGTGCTAAGCGCGAAGCCACTAAAGAAAAGCGCATTGCTGAAATTATAAGATTATGTGAAGCGAATATTAAGAGTCGTAATGCTTGGTAAATCCGGCTTTGTCATGCTGAACTTGTTTCAACATCTCATAAAATGATTGCCACGTCCTTTATCCTCGCAATGACATTTAAATTGATAATCTTAATACATCAGCTTTTTAATATTATCCATATAACCAAGACTTACCCTTACTACATCACCATTTTTCATGGTGATATCATAACTTTTAGAATATTTATGTAGCTCTTTAACAGCGTTTAAGTTTATTATCGAAGAGCGATGCACTCTAATAAACGCTGACGAATTCAACTTTTCTTCTAGTGTAGAAATACCATAATTACTGACATAGGTCTTATCTTCAGTCACCAATTTAGAATAATCTCCGTAAGCTTCAATACGTATTACATTTTCTAAGGCAATTGTAACGAGCTTATTTTGACTTTGCACCAAAATACGCTCAGGTGATTTTGGTTGATCCATTAGTAAACTCTCTGCTAATGGACGTGCTTTATTTTCTTGTGTATTTTCAGCTAAACGTTCTACAGCAACCTTAAATCGCTCTTTTGTATAGGGTTTTAGAAGATAATCTACAGCATGAACTTCAAAGGCTTTTAAAGCATACTGATCATAGGCTGTGGAAAAGATAATTTGAGGTAATTCTTCAAGATGTGTCAATACATCAAAACCTGTCATTCCTGGCATTTGAATATCTAAAAACACCAAATCTGGTTTAAACTCGTTAATCATTTTTACAGCATCTACGCCATTATTTGCTTCACCAAGTAAAATCAATTCAGGATAATCCACTAAATACTCTTTAATTAATTGGCGTCCTGCCGCTTCATCATCTATAATTATTACTTTTCTCATATGGCGAATGAGATTTTCAATCCTTGAGGCGTATTATCAGTTAGATTCAAGGTGCTATGGTACATTTTCTCCAATCTAAGTTTAGTATTTGTCAATCCAATACCCTTATCAAATACATTATCCTTATTCTCTACTCCAACACCAGTATCGGCAATTTCAAAATGCAACTTATCATTCTTTTTAAATATACTAATACTAATCTTTCCACCTTCAATTAAAGAGGCTAGTCCGTGTTTTATAGAATTTTCTACTAAGGGTTGTAATAGCATCGGTGGTACCATTTCGCTATATAATTCTTGTGGCACATTTATATCTACTTGGAGACGTTCCTGAAAACGTTCCTTTTCTAAAGTCAAATATTTATTTACAAAATCTAATTCTTCTTTAAGCGGAACTTTCTCTACCTGTGACGCCTTAAGCTGGTATCTAAATAAATCTGAAAGCTCGGCAATCATACCTCTAGTTCTCTCATTTTCTGGTGGCACAGAAGCGCTAATGGTATTAAAAATATTATATAAAAAATGAGGATTTAATTGTGCCTTTAACGCAGACAATTCGCTTTTTAAAGCTGCTGCTTTTAATTCTCCCTCAATCTTTAGTTTTCTTTGATTTTCCTTAAAATAACGGTATGCAAAAAAACAACCAAATTGAATGGCCATAAAAAGAGAGGGAATGTACCAATCCCAAACTGAACCTGTACCCGATAAATGGCCTTCTCCTATAGCGTCTAATAGTAAATAACGCCATTCTCTAACAAAATAGACTGTTATTGGTATAAGTAGAACAACAACAAAAATTTGAACACGTGTCTTTTTATTTTTTAACAGCCTTACTCCTAAAAACCAAATAACAATGGATGCTAAAAAATAAAAAAAGTATTGCATACCCGACATGTACCAATAGCCTTTTGGATCTGCCCAACCCCAAATGCCTTCGCTTTTAAATTTCATCATGTTATACCATAAGACAATACGGTATAGAACTGAAAAAAAAAGATAAAAACCAAAGATGATTCCTAATTCCCTTAGTTTGATATTCTTAAGTGTTGGTTTCATAATACTCAAATATAGTATAAGTTATGTCATCAGTTAATTAAATAAAGACGAGTTGTCCTATATGCCGACGAGTTACCCTTCCAGTTTAACGGTCTATTTTCCGACTGAACGGATTAGAAGTGTGTAACAAACTTAATCGTTTCAAATTTGTATCAGAATTAAAATCACAACATCATGAAACGTTACTTTATTATCATAAGTCTTTTATATTTCAACATAAGCTTTTCTCAAAATACTATTACTGGTAAAGTAGTTGATGAAAATCAACAACCTGTAGCATCAGCAATTATTTCATTATTAAAATCTGATAGTAAGGAATTTATTAAAGGTGAACTGTCTAATGATTCAGGTGACTTTAGATTTACTGAAATCGGCAATGGCACTTATGTTATTCTAATTACGAGTCTAGGATTAAAAGATTATACTACAAACGCGTTTGCTTTAAACAGCACTAATAAATCCTTAGGCACCATGGTGATGATTGATGATTCTGCTGAACTCGATGAAGTCACCGTAGTTGCGGAAAAACCTATGATTGAAGTCAGAGCAGATAAAACGGTTTTTAACGTCGCCAATACAGTGAATGCCATTGGTGACTCTGGTTTTGAATTACTACGTAAAGCACCAGGCATTATCATCGACAATTCTGACAGTATTATTGTTGAAGGTAAATCTGGTGTATTATTTTATATCGACGATAGACCATCCGTATTAAGAGGACAAGATTTAGTTAACTTTCTTAAAACCTTACAAGCAGCAGATATTGAAGCCATTGAAATCATTACACAACCTTCGTCACGTTTTGATGCAGAAGGCAATGCAGGAATCATAAATATTAAACTAAAACGAGATAAATCATTAGGAACAAATGGTACTGTAGCTTCGTCGCTTACAATAGGTGATTTTGCAAGAACCAGTAATTCCATTTCATTTAACAATAGAAATAAAAAGACCAGTCTTTATGGTACTTACAGCAATAACTTTGGAAAAAGCTCGAGTTTTATAAATTTAAATAGAACGCAAAACGGAACAAATTTTAATGCCAGAACTGAGAGTGTTTTTGACAATAATAGCAACAATGTAAGACTTGGTTTCGATTACTATGCTAATAAGAAATCTACCTTTGGTATTATCGTTACAGGTAATTTCAATAATTCTAGCTCAGAAAGTGACTCTCGCACACCAATTACACCAAATGGCTCAAATAGTCCAACAGAAGTTTTGGTGGCTGGTAGTGATTCTGATAATCAAACTTATAATCTCTTTTCTAATGTCAATTATAGATTTAAAGATACTCTTGGTCATGTTCTTAATATCAATTTAGATTATGGTAAGTATGGCAGTGACAGAACAAATCTGCAGCCCAACCGCTACCTAAATGGCACCGAAACTCAAGTATTAAGCGAAAATATTGTCTTTTTCGATACACCTATTGATATTTCAATTCTCTCTGGTCAAATTGACTACGAACAGAATTTCCTAAAAGGTGTTTTAAGTCTAGGAACTAAATACTCCAAAGTCAATACAGAAAACAGTTTCGATGCCTTCGACAGAACCAATGGAAACAATGACATAGATGAATCTCAATCTAATGATTTTAATTACGATGAACAGATTATTGCTGCCTATTTTAATTTTAATAGAAAGATAGATAAGTTCAATCTGCAACTAGGCCTTAGAATGGAACATACCATTTCAGATGGTCAGTTGACAAGTTTATTTGGAGACCAAGATAACCGTGTAGAGCGCAACTATACCAATTGGTTTCCAAGTGGAGGAATTACCTATCAAGTTAATCAAAAGAACAGTTTAGCTTTAATCTATAGCAAGCGTATTCAGCGCCCAAATTACCAAAGTTTAAATCCGTTTCAGTATAGAATTGATGAGCTATCCTTTAGACAAGGAAACCCATTTTTACAACCGCAATACACAGATAATGTAAAGCTATCACATACTCACAATTACAGGCTGACAACGTCCTTGAGTTATAGTTTCATATCAGACTTTTTTGCACAAGTAACTGAAGCTGTTGGCGACGATCAAAACTTCATCATTCAAAGAAATGTAGCTAATCAAAAAATTATCAATTTAGCCATTTCATATCCTACAAAATTTAATGATTGGTGGCGTGTTTATTTTAGTCTAAATGCCTATCGAAGTATTTATGAAGCAACAAATCCAGACTTTGTTTCGACAAAGCAGAATACTCTGCGTCTGTATGCACAAAACACCTTCAACTTACCAAAAGACATCACATTCGAAGTTTCAGGTTGGTACAGTTCGCCTTCAGTTTGGGGAGGCACCTACGAAACCCGAAGCTTGGGATCTTTGAATTTAGCATTTCAAAAACGATTTTTAGACGATAAACTTACGCTGCGTCTTGGGTTTAACGACATCCTATTTACCTCACCATGGCAAGGCACTACGCGTTTTGGCAATCTGTTTATTGATGGTAATGGTGGGAACGACAGCCGACAAGTACGCTTTAATCTCACTTATAACTTTGGTCGTGATGAGATTAAAAAAGCTAGAAATCGTAAAACAGGAATTGAAGACGAAAAAAACAGAATTAATTAAAACATTTGGAAATTATGAAAACTAAAATCTTTACACTGACCCTTATACTAACATTGGCATGGATTGGAAATGCACAAAAAACCTATCTAAAAATAACCAACAGCGAAATTGGTGAAGATGTTATTATGTATCCACCAGGAACAGAATTTGAACTAAAAACCAAGGAAGGCTATATCATTTTTAAAAATAGCGGAGATGAAGGAGTCATCGACATTACAGAAAAACACACCTTATATGTATATCCAAGTTGGAAAGATAGTACCGATGTGTTTGTGCTAACAGACGGTAAAGTAGAAAAAGTACTCACCTCAACCTATCAAGATTCTCATGAACATTCGGATACAAATAAATTAAAAAATAATGGTATCACTGCAAGTTCTAAAGTTACCGACTCTAAAACTTTAGAAGGAAAAAAGAATATTGAATTTAAACTGAGTAACGGTATCACCTTTAACTACACAGATGGCCTATATAGTGCTACATTGGGTGATAAGAATTTAACTGTTAAAAACAAATATCTCATATATAGCGACTTAGGTATTTTGAAATTAAGTTTCAATCCAAGCAATGGTGAGGTTTGGTGGGTTTTTGAAGCTTCTAAAACTCAAAATAATTTGTTAGGTGAATGGAAGATTGATTTAAGGCCTACTCCAACGAGTCCAGAATATTTTCAAACTTTAAACATTACTAAGATTGAAGACAAAGTATTAGAAGGCAGCTTTTATGGAAGTCCTATCAAATCGGGATTTATAAATACCGAATGGGAGAAAACCTATTTTTCATTTACAACGTCAGATGCTTCCAATGACTATTATCACTCTGGCTATATCTTAGACGGAAAGCTGTATGGTATATCGTATTGTCCTAATAGAAAATTAACAGCACCTTGGACAGGAGAATTACAACACGAATAAAAAAAGGAAGCCAATTGGCTTCCTTTTTTTATTTATAATCCACTTATATAACTTCCATAAGGGTCTTGAAATTTTAATCCTTCCGTATAACGGTATTTACTCAGTTTTTTAAACTGTACTAAACCCCAAAGAATAAATTCTTTTTCAAAGTAAACATCACGTTTATCGATGTCTGGTTGATAGTCTGCTAGTAAGGCATCTAAAGGTGTTACTTCATCTAATTTCGCTTTATAGGTTTCATCATTAAAATCGTCCAACAGCTCAAAACCGTCGCCATTAAAAAACCAAGAAATTAAATCATCATAAGGTGTTTCTTCTCCTTGTTTTTCTAACTTTTCAATTTTTGGAAAATATCTTGGGAACAAGGTTTTAATCGCTTCATCAATTAAGGTGTTAGCAACAAAATTGGCACCTTCTTGCTCACCTTCATAGACTAATTCTACTTTTCCTGTTATAGCAGGAATTACACCTATAAAGTCTGATAGTCTAACTGAGGTACTTTCATCTCCCGCAATTAATGCACGACGCTCTGCTGTGCTCAATAAATTCTCAAAAGCTGTAATACTCATTCTAGCACTTACTCCACTCTTTACATCAACATATTCGCTTTCGCGTGCTTCAAAACTAATTTGCTCAAGTAAGTCTTTGGCTAAATCTGGCACATAGACAGATTCGGCTTGTCTTTCGTCCAATTTAGCCTCCTGCGAAGTAATGGTTCTCGCAGTATCTACAGAATCCGGATAATGCGTTAAAATCTGGGAACCTATTCTATCCTTTAATGGTGTTACGATGCTTCCTCTGTTGGTGTAGTCTTCTGGATTAGCAGTAAAAACAAACTGCATATCTAAAGGTAATCGTAATTTAAATCCTCTAATCTGAATATCACCTTCTTGTAAAATATTAAATAGAGCTACCTGAATTCTAGCTTGTAAATCTGGTAATTCGTTAATCACAAAAATGCAGCGATTGGCTCGTGGAATCATACCATAATGAATCACGCGATCATCAGCATAACTTAATTTTAAATTCGCAGCTTTAATGGGATCCACATCGCCTATAATATCGGCAACTGTTACATCTGGTGTTGCCAATTTTTCAGCAAAACGATCATCACGATGCAACCATGCAATTGGTGTGTTATCACCTTTTTCTGCTATTAGCTCTTTAGCGTAACGCGACATAGGTTGCAAAGGATCATCATTAATTTCTGAACCTTCAACTACAGGTATATATTCATCCAAAAGCTTCACCATCATGCGTGCCAAACGTGTTTTTGCCTGACCTCGTAATCCTAAAAGGTTAATGTTATGCCTTGATAAAATCGCTCGCTCGAGCTCTGGAATCACAGTGTTTTCATAACCGTGTATACCTTCAAACGTTGTGACTTTGTTCTTTATGTTTTCAATAAGGTTATCTCTTAGTTCGTCTTTAATATATTTAGACTGATAACCTGCTTTCTTTAATTCTCCTAGTGTTTTAATGTTCATAAGCCTTTCCCTAACCCTTTCCAGAGGAAAGGGAACTATTACGGGTTTTTTTATTGTTTATCTTATGCTCCACAATTTCTTCCCCTCTGGGGAAGCTAGATGGGGCTTTTTTTATTTTATTCTCTTTTTTCTATTGTTTTCGTAATCTTCAAAAATCATTTCGCCTAATCCCTTTAGTCCTGTATAAAAGGCCTTGCCTCTATTAGCTTGCGTAAATTCTCTTACAAAACGCATAAGGTATGGATCTTCAGCAATCATAAAGGTTGTAATTGGTATATGCAAACGTCTGGCTTGCTGCGCCATGGCATAACATTTATTAACAATGTAAGGGTCTAACCCAACACTATTTTTATAATACTGTCCATCTGGCATACGCAAACAACTTGGTTTACCATCTGTAATCATAAAAATCTGCTTATTAGTATTTCGTTTGCGTCGTAGCATATCCATAGCCAACTGCAAACCAGCCACAGTATTGGTATGATATGGCCCAACTTTAAGATATGGCAAATCTTTAATCTTTATTGGCCATGCATCATTACCGAAGACCAAAATTTCAATACTATCTTTTGGATAGCGTGTGGTGATCAATTCAGAAAGTGCCATGGCCACTTTTTTAGCTGGAGTAATACGATCTTCGCCATACAATATCATGCTGTGGCTAATATCAATCATAAGTACTGTACTCATCTGGCTTTTGTGCAAGGTTTCTTCAACAACCAAATCATCTTCAGTTAAATTAAAATTACCTACTCCATGATTAATTTGTGCGTTGCGTAAACTCTCTGTCATTGATACCTTTTCTAAAGCATCGCCAAACTGGTAAGCCCTGAATTCACCTGTGTGTTCATCACCAATACCAACGCCTTTACTTTTGTGATTGCCTGCTCCACTTTTTTTAATCTTACCAAAAATATGATCTAAGGCTTGTTGCCTTATGGCTCGCTCGGTTTTAGCAGTAATTGATAATCTACCTTTACCGTCACCAGTGCCATCACCATCAGTTGGATCTATTTCTTCCTTTATATAACCTTTATTTTTAAGGTCTTCAATAAAATCATCGATCGTATACTCAGATGTGGTTAAACTATATTCTTTATCAAGTTGTCGTAACCAATCTATGGCTTCATCAAAATCACCTGAAGTGTAAGTGATTAATTCCTTGAAAATCTCAAACAATTTGTCAAACGGAGACTGATATGGCGCTTCGTATGTTCTAAATACGAATCCTGATCTGTTTTGTTTTTCATTCATAGCAGAATAAAAATACTACTTTTTTAAATTAAAAAACAGGTATTAATTCACCTTAACAACTCCTTAAGATTTCACAAATTAGTTTTCGTTAATTTTAGGCTGAATTTAACTAACCTAATAATAATGAAACGAATCTTTTCCTTGGTTTTGCTCTTATGCGTAACCTTAATTTCTGCACAAGAATTCTCAATGGATTTAGTAAAAAACATGACACCAAGAAACATTGGACCTGGTGGTATGTCTGGTCGTGTGACTGCCATTGATGTTGTAAATAACAATCCTGACATTATGTATGTAGGTACGGCCTCAGGTGGCCTTTGGAAATCTACATCTGGAGGTATAAAATGGGAACCTATTTTCGATAATGAATTGACGGCTTCTATTGGTGCAGTAGAAATTCAGCAATCAAACCCAAGTGTGATTTGGGTAGGAACTGGTGAAGGAAATCCACGTAACTCACTTAATGGTGGTTATGGTGTTTACAAATCGCTTGATGGTGGTAAAACATGGATGGCCATGGGACTCGAAAAAACGCGTCACATTCATAGAATTATTGTAGATCCCACAAATCCAGATGTTGTTTATGTTGGTGCTATTGGCTCACCATGGGGCGAACATCCAGAACGTGGTGTTTTTAAAACCACTGATGGCGGAAAAACCTGGAATAAGATTCTATTCGCTAATAACAAAACTGGTGTTGCAGATATGGTAATGGATCCTACCAATCCTAATAAATTATTTGTGGCCATGTGGGAACATAAACGCGACCCTTGGTTTTTTAATTCTGGAGGAAAAGGTTCTGGTTTACATATGACGCACGATGGTGGTAAAACATGGAAAAAAATAACTGATGAAGATGGATTTCCTAAAGGCGATTTAGGACGTATTGGTATCGCGATTGCACCAGGTAAACCAAATGTGGTATATGCATTAGTTGAAGCAAAAAAGAATGCTTTATACAAAAGTGTCGATGGCGGATTTAAGTGGAGAAAAATCAATGATAAAAATGATATTGGTAATAGACCTTTTTATTATTCTGAAATTTATGTAGATCCACAAAACGAGAATAGAGTTTACTCCGTATTTACCTATGTTAATGTCTCTGAAGATGGTGGTAAAAATTTTGAACAACTGATGCCTGCTTATGGTGTAAGTAATGGTGTGCATCCGGATCATCATGCATGGTGGATTCATCCAGAAGATGGTAGTTTTATGATTGATGGTAATGATGGTGGCATGAATATTACTAAAGACGGTGGAAAAACATGGCGATTTATTGGTAATCTTCCTGTGGCACAATTTTACCACATTAATGTAGATAATGAATTTCCCTACAATGTGTATGGAGGTATGCAAGACAACGGTTCTTGGCGCGGACCAGCTTACGTTTGGCGTGCGCAAGGCATACGTAATAGTTACTGGCAAGAGATTAGTTTTGGTGATGGTTTTGATGTAGTTCCTGATAAAGATGATTCACGCTATGGATGGTCTATGAGTCAGCAAGGTTATGTAAGCCGTTACGATTGGCAAACAGGCAACAATTATGGCGTGCGACCAACGCATTCCGATCCAGAGGTGCAATTGCGTTTTAACTGGAATTCGGCCATAAATATCGATCCGTTTGATAATAGCACCATTTATTTTGGCAGCCAGTTTGTTCATAAATCTACTGATAAAGGCGAAACTTGGACAGTCATCTCTCCAGATTTATCAACCAATGATCCTGAAAAACAAAAACAATCTGAAAGTGGTGGTTTAACCATGGATGCTACAGGCGCAGAAAATCACTGTACTATTCTAGTAATTGAACCTTCTCCAGTAGAAAAAGATATGCTTTGGGCAGGCACTGATGATGGTCGTGTACATTACACCACAGATGGAGGAACCAATTGGATAGAAGTTACCAAAAATATAAAAGGTTTACCTGATGGTAGTTGGATTGCTCAAATAAAAGCTTCTAACAAAAATAAAGGAGAAGCGCTTCTTATTGCTAATGACTACAGACGTTTTAATTATACTCCTTACGCTTATCGAACGACAAACTATGGTAAGTCATGGGAACGCATAGTTGATGAAAACGATGTACAAAGTTATACTCTGGCAATTGTTGAAGATATTGAAGAACCTAATCTTATGTTCTTAGGAACTGATGATGGTCTATATATATCTTTAAATGCAGGCGAAAAATGGACAAAATGGACGGAAGGATTCCCAACTACTTCTGTTAAAGATTTGGTAATTCATCCACGTGAACACGATTTGGTAATTGGTACATTTGGAAGAGCTGCTTGGGTTTTAGATGATATTAGACCTTTGAGAGCTATGGCTAAAAATAAGTCGATTATCAATTCTAATATTAAATTGTTTAATCCTCCAACAGCATATCAAGCTGCCTACCAACAACCAACCGGAAGTCGTTTTGGTGCAGATGCGATGTATCATGGTGAAAATCGTGGTTATGGTGCTCACTTTTCGTACTTATTTAATAAAAAAGAAGCCGTTAAATCTGATATTAAAGCAGATGCTAAAAAAAGTGATAAAAATATAAGTGACAAAAAAGTTGTTAGTGAGATTAGTTGGGACTCTCTAACTTTAAAAATTTATGATGGAGACCGCTTAATTAGAACACTAAAGCAAAAAGCACCTAAAGAAAACGGACTGCATAAATGGACATGGTATATGGACGAAGCTGGTGTAAGCAGACCTTCTCGTAGAATACGTGAGCAAAACAGAGAACCTGGTGGAGTTACTGTAAAACCTGGAAATTACAAAGCTGTATTGCATTATGGCGATATAACTTCAGAAACAAAGATTTCCGTAAAGTCAGATCCTCGATTAAATGTATCACAAAAGAATATTGATGAAGTTTATACTGCTTCAAAGCAGTTAGAACAGTTACAGCAAGAGGCTGCTGAAGCCGTTGAACAACTTGTAAAAAGTAAGTCTATTGCTGAAGACTATAAGAAAGAATTATCTAAGCTTGACAAAGAATTGTACAAAGCACAAATTGAAAGTTCTAAAGAAGCAATCAAAGCAATTGATAGTTTAATTGACAGATACTTAGGAAAAGTAGATAAGCGTCAAGGTATTACCAGAAATCCTGAAGTGACTCCAATACAGCGCCTTGGCACTGCAAGAAGTTATGTTAGTAATAGCCAAACAGGACTAACCACTACAGAAACTACATTAATACAACATGCTAAAGACGCTTTTGACAAAGTTTTTGGCGAAACCAATAATTTCTTTAATACCACATGGAAAGATTATCAAAACACCATGAAAGATTTAAAAATCAATCCATTTAAAGATACCAAAACCTTTAGTGTAGACTAAAACAAAAAGCGCTCTAAATAAAACTTAGAGCGCTTTTTTATTTTATTTAATTAATTATCTACTCAATCCATTTGAGACCGTTATAATCTTTAATTTTTATGCGTTTGCCTGATGTAGAAATTAAACCTTCTTTTTTAAACTGCGACAAAATCCTAATAGCAGACTCTGTGGCTGTTCCAACTATACTTGCGTAGTCCTCACGAGATAAAACTATACTTAAATATTCATCATTATCCGTTCCGAAATTATCATGAATATACATGAGTATTTCAGCCATTCTTCGCTTTACCGACTTTTGAGCCATATTTACCAATGACACATCAGATTCTTTTAAATCATTTGCCATTTCCCTCAATACATCCATGGTAAACTTAGGGTTTTTGGATAAATCGTCTATAATTTCACTTTTAGGAATGAAACACATTTCCATATCATTTAAGGCTACAGCACTCAAATTTGTTTTTTGATCTGTAACCAAAGAACGTTTACCTAGCAAATCTCCTTTAACTACAAGTTTTACAACTTGATCTTTTCCATTTTCACTTAGCTTAGTTAATTTACAAACACCTGACTTAACACAATAAACACCATTGAGTGTTTCACCTTCTTCAAAAATAATCTGTCCTTTTTTGTATAACTTACCTGTTTTACATGCAGAAACCCGCATTAATTCTTCGCGTGTCAGAGATTTTAAGGAATTAAACTCCTTAATAATACAAGACTCACATTTACTCATACCAATTGATTTTGTGATTACTCAAATATAATGATAACATGACAAATATCATATTTTTTCCTTTAAGATAATGTCACCTTTGTTACAGGTATAAATGAGCAAATTATAATATGGAAAACAACTCTTGTTTTCATTGTGGTGACGACTGTGGTAGCCACCCTATCAGGTTTCAGGATAAATCGTTTTGTTGTAATGGTTGCAAAACTGTTTTCGAAATTTTTAACGAAAATGATTTAACTTGTTACTACGATTTACAAAGTTCTCCGGGTGCAATTCCAAAAGAAATTGAAGGGAAATATGATTTCCTATCTCAGGAAAATATTGTTGAAAAACTCACGGAATTTAGAAGCGAAGAGATTGAAATAGCTACATTATACATTCCGCACATTCATTGTAGTTCATGTATATGGATTCTTGAAAACCTCAACAAACTCAACTCAAGCATATCAGATTCTCAAGTTGACTTTGGTAAAAAAACCGTTAGAGTTACTTACAATTCTCAAGCAACTGACTTAAAATCTGTAGTTATCTTACTAAGTAGTATTGGTTATGAACCATATATTAGTCTTAATGATTTTAAAGCTGGTAAGAAGCAAGTTAACAGAACACTTATTTATAAACTTGGCATTGCTGGTTTTGCCTTTGGTAATATCATGTTCTTGTCATTTCCTGAGTATTTTGAAATTAATGAATTCTGGCTTGAACAATACAAGCATATGTTCCGTTGGCTTATGTTTGCCTTGTCTATTCCTGTAGTTTTCTATGCTGCACAAGATTATTTTATTTCTGCATATAAGGGCCTAAAAGCAAAGCTTTTAAATATTGATGTTCCTATTGCTTTAGGCGTTTCGGTATTATTTATAAGAAGTACAGTTGAAATAGCCTTTGATATTGGTTCAGGTTTTTTTGATAGTCTCGCCGGATTAGTTTTTTTCCTTCTGTTAGGTAAATTTTTTCAGCAAAAAACTTACGATTTTTTATCGTTTGAGCGCGACTACAAAAGCTACTTCCCTATTGCAATTACTAAAATTGAAAAAGATGGAACCGAAAACTCAATTCAGGTTTATGATATAGAAAAGGGTGACCGATTATTAATAAGAAATGAAGAGTTAATTCCTGTTGATGGTATCCTTATCAATGGTAGAGGAAAAATAGATTACAGTTTTGTTACAGGTGAATCTCAACCTGTTACTAAAAAATCTGGTGACAAACTTTTTGCAGGAGGAAAACAAACAGCTGGAGTTATTGAACTTGAAGCCTTAAAATCTGTTGAGCAGAGTTACCTTACTCAATTGTGGAGTAATGATGTTTTTAATAAAAATAAGGAAGATGGATTTACCAATATCACCAATAATATAAGTAAGCACTTTACTATTGCGATACTTACAATAGCAGTAATCGCCACAAGTTACTGGTTATTTGCTGATGCAAGTAAAGCTATGAATGTATTTACAGCAGTACTTATCATTGCTTGTCCTTGTGCTATTGCGTTGTCTGCACCTTTTACCTTTGGAAACTTACTTCGCATTTTTGGCAAGCTGAAATTTTACGTAAAAAATGCCAGTGTCATTGAGCAACTAGCACATATTAATACTGTTATTTTTGATAAAACAGGAACTATTACATCTAGCAAGCAAAGCAATGCTGAGTATGAAGGTATATCGTTATCTGGTTCGGAAAGCTTGGTTCTAAAAAACTCTTTAAGAGGATCTAATCATCCATTGAGTAGAACACTATACAACATTTTAGATGAACATGACATCATTACCTTAGATAGGTTTGAAGAACACGTTGGTAAAGGTATTGAAGCTGAGCATGATAATATCAACCTAAAAGTTGGGTCGGCTAGCTTTGTTGGTAATGCTGAACAAACCTCTACGCTCAATACCACAGTACATATAAGCAGTAATAATAGTTACAAAGGGAAATTCACATTTTACAACAGTTATAGAAAAGGTGTTTCAAAGCTCTTTAATAAGCTTAAAAAACATTTTGATTTGGTAATTCTATCGGGAGATAATGAAGGTGAGCGCGAAAATCTCAAAAAATTATTACCAGGAAAGACTAAACTAATTTTCAACCAAAAGCCAGATGATAAGTTAGAGTTTATAAAATACCACCAGTCTGAAGGTGCAAAAGTTTTAATGATTGGAGATGGACTTAACGATGCAGGTGCTTTGGCACAAAGTGATGTAGGTATTGCAATTTCTGAAGATGTTAATGTATTCTCACCTGCTTGTGATGCCATTTTAGATGCATCAAAATTTAAGCGATTGTATGATTACGTTATGGCTTCAAAATCAGCTATAAAAATTATAAAATGGAGCTTTGTACTTTCATTTATTTATAATGTTATCGGATTATATTTTGCTGTAACAGGACAGTTAGCACCGGTGGTTGCGGCAATATTAATGCCTTTAAGTTCTATAAGCATAGTGGTATTTACAACGGTATGCACCAATTTTATTGGTCGGAAACTAAAATAATTATTTGAAATAAATCTAAATAGAATGACATGATAAAAGTCATGTTTTAAAAAAAGGTTCAACAGTAAATTTGAACCATAACTTCAAAATAGGTATGAGTGTTATATATATAGTTTTAACAGTAAGCGTCATTGTTGGTGTGGCTTTCTTTATCGTTTTTTTAATGGCTGTAAAATCCGGTCAATACGATGATAGCTATACACCATCAGTACGTATGCTATTTGAGGATGAAATAGTAAACCAAAAAAAAGAAAATTCAATAAAAACTGACTAATTATATTAATATGGAAATGCAACAATTTTACTACGATAATAAAATCGTTAAAAAATTCCTCTACGCCACCATAGTTTTCGGTGTAGTTGGTATGCTCGTTGGGCTTATTCTGGCCTTTATGTTTTTATTCCCGAATATGACCGACGGTATTTCGTGGCTAAGCTTTGGGCGATTAAGACCATTACACACCAACGCAGTAATTTTTGCCTTTGTAGGTAATGCCATTTTTGCTGGCGTGTACTATTCGCTTCAGCGTTTACTTAAAGCCAGAATGTTTAGTGATTTACTAAGCAACATTAACTTTTGGGGCTGGCAATTAATCATTGTTGGTGCGGCAATAACGTTGCCATTAGGAATTACAACATCTAAAGAGTATGCCGAATTAGAGTGGCCTTTTGATATCGCTATTGCTTTAGTATGGGTGGTTTTTGGTGTCAACATGATTGGTACAATCTTAAAACGTCGTCAACGTCACTTATATGTTGCAATCTGGTTCTACCTCGCTACATTTGTTACTGTTGCAGTACTACATATTTTTAATAGTTTAGAACTTCCTGTTAGCTTAACTGGCTGGAAAAGTTATTCTGTTTATGCTGGTGTACAAGATGCTTTAGTGCAGTGGTGGTATGGACATAATGCAGTTGCATTTTTCTTAACAACTCCTTTCTTAGGTTTAATGTACTACTTTGTACCAAAAGCAGCTAACAGACCTGTTTACTCATATAGATTATCTATTGTTCACTTCTGGTCATTAATATTTATCTACATCTGGGCTGGTCCTCACCACTTATTATATACAGCTTTACCAGAATGGGCTCAACATTTAGGTGTTGCATTTTCCGTTATGTTAATTGCACCTTCTTGGGGAGGTATGATTAATGGTTTATTAACCTTACGTGGTGCTTGGGATAAAGTACGTACAGATCCTGTACTTAAATTTATGGTAGTTGCGATTACTGGTTATGGTATGGCAACATTTGAAGGTCCTATGCTATCACTTAAAAACGTTAACGCGATTGCCCACTTTACAGATTGGATTATTGCTCACGTTCACGTAGGTGCATTAGCTTGGAACGGCTTCTTGGCATTCGGTATGATTTATTGGTTAATACCACGTCTATTTAAAACCAAATTACATTCTATCGGTTTAGCTAACCTACACTTCTGGGTAGGAACTCTGGGTATCATACTCTATGCATTACCTATGTATGTTGCTGGTTTCACTCAAGCGAGTATGTGGAAACAATTTAACCCAGATGGAAGTATAGTTTATGGTAACTTCCTTGAAACAGTAACTGAGATTATGCCTATGTACTGGATGCGTGCTATTGGTGGTACCCTTTACATTACTGGCATGTTAATTCTTGTGTATAATGTTATTGTTACCATTGCTAAATCTGACAGCAAAGTAACAGACGAACTTGCTGAAGCGCCAGCATTAAAGCGTGTGTCAAAAAGACGTGTTGCTGGTGAAGGATGGCATACTTGGTTAGAGCGTAAACCTATATTATTAACTATCTACGCTACCATTGCAATTTTAATTGGAGGTATTGTACAAATTATACCAACTATAGTTGTAAAATCCAATATACCTACAATTAGTAGTGTTCAACCTTACACTCCTTTAGAACTTGAAGGTAGAGATATTTATATTAGAGAAGGTTGTGTAGGCTGTCACTCTCAAATGGTAAGACCATTTAGAAGTGAAGTAGAACGCTACGGTGAATATTCTAAAGCTGGTGAGTTTGTCTATGACCATCCTTTCCTTTGGGGAAGTAAACGTACAGGACCAGACTTACATCGTGTCGGAGGAAAATACAACGACAACTGGCACTTTAACCACATGTACGATCCGCAAACCACTTCTTCAGGTTCTATTATGCCAGCATATAAATGGTTAATTGTAGGCGAAGGTGCTAAACTAGATAAGTCTATGACTGAAAAGAAAATGGAAACAATGGTAAGTCTTGGTGTGCCTTATACAGAAGAAGATATCGCAAACGCACAAGCTTCAATGTTAGAGCAAGGTACTCAAATAGAGAAAAATCTTTATAGCGATCCTGATTTTGCTAAGTCTTATGAAGCAGACAAAGCATCTGGTGGTGAAGATTTCGTAGAAATGAAAAACCGAGAGATTGTCGCACTTATTGCTTACTTACAAAGGCTAGGTACAGATATTAAAGTGAAAGAAATTCTTAACGAAACTGCTCAAAACTAATCATCATGCTAAAATTTGTAAAAAATCATATGGAAAGTATCACAGGGATAGAAATCTATCCCTTGATATCCCTTTTAATATTCTTTATCTTTTTTGTAGCGCTGTTTTTCTGGGTATACACAGCAAAGAAAGAATATATAACAACAGTCAGTAATATTCCTTTAGATAACCAAAACGACACACAATTATGAGACATTTAATTCCATCATATATTAGAGTACCTGTAGTATTCTTTGCAATTGCAGGACTCATAGAATACTTTGTAGATTCTGGTGACCAACCAGCGTTTATAGAGCAACCTGTCATTCTTTTGTTCCTATTATTGGTACTTCTATTTTTAATTGCTATAGAAGGTATCGTTGGTACAATGGATAACATCCTATACCAAAGTTTAGACGAAGAAGGTAAAGCCAGATATGATGCTCAAAGAGCTGCGCCATCTAAATTAGCATTATGGATAAAGAAAACCTATGACAAACTCAAAGGAGCTAAACCAATTGAGGAAGAAGGTGAAATAATTCTAGACCATAATTACGACGGTATTAAAGAATTAGACAATAACCTTCCGCCTTGGTGGCTTTATGGATTTTACGCAACTATCATTTTTGGTGTGGTTTATATGGCAAGATACCATGTATTTAATGCAGATGACCAGTTTGATGAATATGAGATTGAATATGCCGAAGCCAATAGAGCAATTGAAGAATATAAAAAGACAGCAAAGAACTTGGTTGACGTTAATACTGTTGTAGTACTGACCGATGCTTCAGACCTAAACGCAGGTAAAAAGATTTTTGAAGTCAATTGTGTGGCCTGCCACATGGCAGATGGTGGTGGTGGTATTGGCCCTAACCTTACTGATGAGCACTGGATTCTTGGTGGTGGTATAAAAAATGTATTCAGAACTATCTCTGAAGGCGGTAGAGATGGAAAAGGTATGGTTGCATGGAAAAATAGTTTAAAACCAATAGAAATGGCACAAGTATCTAGTTATGTATTGCAATTCCAGGGCACCACACCAGCTAATCCAAAAGAAGCTGAAGGAGATATTTGGGTAGACGAATCTGAGGATGCTTCTGAAACAATTGAAGCTCAAGAATCATCTACTGAAGATACAACAAATGAAACTGAAGAAGATGCTACTAAAGCAATTGAAGAAGTACAAACTGTTGCCTCTAATTAAATTATTTTAAAAACCACACCCAAATGGAAACGCCAGAGAACGAAGTTTTTAGAGATTCAATCGGTACCATCAATGAAGAAGGTAAACGTAATTGGATTTTCCCTAAAAAACCTTCAGGTCCATATTGGGAAAAGAGAAAGTTAGTAAGTTATTTTCTATTAGCTTTTCTCTTTGCTGCACCATTTATAAAAATTAACGGTAACCAATTCTTAATGTTTAATGTCCTAGAAAGACGTTTTAACATCTTTGGTTTTCCGTTCTGGCCACAGGATTTTCATCTGTTTGTGATTTCCATGATTATTGGTGTGGTATTCATTACACTGTTTACAGTAGGATTTGGTCGTATTTTCTGTGGATGGATCTGTCCACAGACCATTTTTATGGAAATGGTCTTTAGACGTATTGAATTTTGGATAGATGGTGACCGCAATAAACAAATGCGTTTGGCAAGACAGAAATGGGATGCAGAAAAAATTAGAAAACGCACCTTAAAGTGGTTTATTTTTTTAGTGATTTCGTTTTTAATAGCAAACATTTTTTTAGCCTACTTAATAGGTGGTGACAAGCTTCTAAGTTATGTTAAAGAAGGTCCGTCTCAACATTTAGGTACTTTAATTCCGTTGTTGATTTTTACAGGAGTGTTCTATTTTATTTTTGCTTGGTTTAGAGAGCAAGTATGTATTATAGCATGTCCTTATGGTAGATTACAAGGTGTGCTACTAGATAATAAATCTATAGTTGTAGCTTACGACCACAAACGTGGCGAAGGCGAAAGTGGTAGAAAGAAGTTTAGAAAAAATGAAGACAGAGAAGCTCTTGGCCATGGTGACTGTATTGATTGTTTTCAATGTGTACATGTTTGTCCTACAGGTATAGATATCAGAAACGGCACACAGTTAGAATGTGTCAACTGTACTGCTTGTATTGATGAGTGCGATACCATAATGGAAAAAATCAACAAACCAAAAGGATTAATCCGTTATGCTAGTGAAGATAATATAGAAAAGAAAACACCTTTTAAACTTACGGCTCGAATGAAAGGTTACATTGCTGTGCTTGTCATTTTAATTGGTGTATTACTCGGTATGTTAGCCTTAAGAAATGATGTTGAGGCCAGAGTTCTAAGATTGCCAGGTCAATTATATGAACACAAGGATAACAACATTATCAGTAACGTCTATACATATAAAATTGTAAATAAAACCACTGAAACTATTGAGGATGTAAGCTTTAAACTTAGAGGTATTGATGGTGAAATAAAATTGGTTTCTACAAGCGATACCTTTACAGTAAAAGAAAGTGGACTAGCAGAAGGAACTTTATTTATAGAGCTAAAACAAAGTGACCTTTCTGGCGACAAGAACAACTTGACCTTAGATGTTTATAGTGGAGACAAATTAATAGAAACAACTTCTGTAAGCTTTTTAGGCCCTAGAAGTTATAATTAACAATGACTTAGCAGGTTTGGGTTTTGAAAACCTAGCAGGTCTAAAAAAAAAGGAGATTCCTGCTTTTGCAGGAAGTAGAGTTATGAAAGTAAATTGGGGAACAGCAATAGTTATAGCCTTCGCAGGTTTTATAGGCTTTATAATGTACTTTGTAATCAACATGGCTACTGATGATAAGTATAATCATGATTTGGTTGTGGAAGATTATTATCAAAAAGAGTTAAAGTTTCAAACTGATATTGATAAAGAAGAAAATTCTAAAAACCTAAAAACCAATGTTAGTTGGAAGAAGACTAAAGATGGTATCCTTATTGAATTCCCAAAAGATTTAGATATAAAAAAGATTAAAGGTTCAGTGTTCCTATACAGACCATCTAACAAGACGTTAGATTTTGAAATTCCTATTTCATTATCTGATCACAATTTGCTCATACCTGACAACAAATTGTTAGATGGTCGCTGGAACATTAACATTGACTGGACCTACAACGATGAAGCTTATCTATACAAAAAAGCGATAAACTATTAGCATGTTATACTCGGCATTTATATTAGGTTTATTAGGTAGTTTGCACTGCGTTGGTATGTGTGGACCAATAGCCTTTATGTTGCCACTAGATCGCTCTAATTCCATTAAAAAAATATCCCAAATTGGAGTTTACCATATTGGTAGATTATTAGCTTACAGTTTAATTGGACTAGCTTTTGGTCTGGTTGGTAAAAGTCTCAATCTTTTTGGTATACAACAACAACTCTCTATAGCAGTAGGAATTTTGATGATTGTTGTAGTTCTTATCCCTTATCGAACTTTTGCTAAATACAATTTATCTAAACCTTTAAACAAAGTCATTTCTAAAGTAAAATCTAATCTAGGACAAGCTTTAAAGAAAAAAACACCAGACACCTTTTTGACCATAGGCTTTCTAAATGGTTTTTTACCTTGTGGTTTAGTGTATATGGCTGTTTTTGGAGCTGTAGCCACAGGTAGTTTATTACAAGGTAGTTTTTATATGGTTTTATTTGGTTTGGGCACTATTCCCTTGATGACTTCAGCTATTTATTTAGGTAAGTTTTTAAACCAAACCATAAAACAACGCATACAAAAAGCCATTCCTGTTTTTGTAGTTATAATAGGTGTTTTGTTCATTCTTAGAGGATTGGGATTAGGCATTCCTTACATCTCTCCTGCTCCTGTAGTTGAAGTGGCAACTAGTGCTATAGACTGTCATTAAGACTAAAAAATTCCACTCTTTAATTTTCAACTAACTTTTTTGGTATTATTGTAATATCAAAACATCAATCAATTGTAATATGAAACAATTTCTTTTAGCCTTAGTCTTCACTCTTTCAGTATTTGAAATAACAGCACAAGATGCAAGTGTAGAAAAATCTACATTTGGAATTCAAACCGGCTTTTTAGGTATTTGGGCTCATAATGAGTCTAAATTATCTAACGCTATTGCACTTAGAAGTGAACTAGGCTTGGATGCTGCCATTTTTGGGGAAAATTTTGTTGGCTCACAAAGTTTTATCATGGTACCAGCAATAACTCTAGAACCAAGATGGTACTACAACCTAAGTAAAAGAGTGACTAAAAAGAGACGTATTGATGGGAATAGTGGAAATTTTGTTTCAATAAAAACTACCTATCATCCAGATTTGGTTTTAGGATCTTTACCTGCAAATACCGTCTTCATTTCTGACATTACTATTATACCAACTTGGGGAATTCGTCGTAATGTTGGCAAACATTTCACTTATGAAACAGGTATAGGTATCGGTTATTACCACTTATTCAAAAAAGATAATGTTTTTCTCTTTGAAGATGAAAATGGTGTGGCTGTTAACCTACACCTAAGAATAGGATATCGTTTTTAATTTTATCGAAAAACAAACGTATAAAAAAAAACGCCAAAGCCCTCGTCTTTGGCGTTTTAACTTGATATTAATAACACTAACTAATAAACATCAAGAACTATATTTTAAAGGTCATTACTGGTAACGTAGAATGGTTAGCAATATCTTCTGAAATACTGCCTTCAAAGAAATGTGCCAAGCCTTTTCTGCCATGAGTGGCCACAGCAATAAGATCTGCACCAATAGTATTGGCGAAATTTAAAATGCCTTTTTCTATTGAGTAATCTGATACCACATGAACATTTTCAAGATTATCTAAATCACCATCTGCTTTTTTGAGGAATAAGGAAATACGCTTATCTATTTCTGTAGAACTTCTAAAATTACCGTCTGGTGAATTCACATACACTAAGTGCATAGTCGCGCCTATTTTTTTAAAGGTTTTTCTTGCATTGAGGTAAGGTGTAATAGCTTCATCCGTAAAATCACTCGCAAATACACCGTTTTCAAAATCTAATAATATTGGGTTGTGTTTGATTACTAAAACTGGGATATCCGCATGGCGAACTACTTTCTCTGTATTAGAACCAACGAGTACTTCCTTTACTCCACTAGCACCATGAGAACCCATCACTATGAGATTGGCATGATGGTCATTGGCGACATCATTTACCTCACTCCAAACCTTAAAATGCTTTACAATTGGTGTAATTTTAATACCTTCTAAGTAAGGTCTGTCTAGAAAAGCATCAAATTTCTGTTCCGCTAATTTTAGATAGAAAACAGCTTCTTCATTAATAGAGTTTCCATTAGCAGTTAATATAGCATTAGATAGTTCTAACATATGTAATACTATAAGTTCCGAACCAAACTTCTGAGCTAAGTTCGCGGCCGCTTCCAAAGCAAATTCCGAATGCTCTGAAAAATCTATAGGTACAATAATTTTTTTCATGGTTTTAGTGTTTAGATGGTCATTGAAAATAGTTGAGTATCTGGCTTTTTGCGTTGCAACAGCAAATCAAAGGCCATACAAACATTTCTTATAAAAGGTTTCCCTTTTTCAGTTACGGTTATCTGCTTTCTTTCAAATTCAATTAAACCGTCTTGCTCTAATTCTTTCAGCTTTATAAGTACTTCTGGTAATTCATTAAACACCAGTTCTGATTGTTTCCATGAGGTTTTAAAGTGACACATTAAATTGAGAATATGCTTTCTAATTTTTAAGTCCTCTTCATTTAAAATGTGTCCTCTGTAAACTGGTATAATATTATTTTCTAATAAGTTATAATATTCTTCAATAGCCTTTACATTTTGCGCAAAGCCATACCAACTATCGCTTATTGATGATACACCCAAGCCAATCATAGCTTGTGTTTTAGAGGCTGTATAACCCATAAAGTTACGATGCATGGTTTCGTTTTGCATGGCTTTGTAAAGTCCATCAGTTTTTAATGCAAAATGATCCATACCTATTTCGGTATAGCCTATTTTTTCTAAAAGTGATTTACCAGTTTCGTACTGTCTACGCTTAGACTCGGCAGTTGGTAAATCTTCATCTTTAAAGCCTCTTTGTCCATTTCCTTTTATCCATGGCACATGTGCATAGCTATAAAACGCAATGCGATCTGGCATTAAGGCTTTTGTTTTTTGAATAGTCTCTACAACATCTGCTTCCGTTTGAAACGGTAAACCAAAGATGATATCGTGTCCAACAGATGTGTAACCAATTTTTCTAGCTGTTTCAGTAGCACGTTTTACATTTTCAAAAGGTTGAATACGGTTTATCGCCTTCTGAACTTTCAGATTATAATCCTGAACTCCAAAACTCACGCGTCTAAACCCTAAATCGTACAGTGCCTGCAAATGCGCTTCGGTAGTATTATTTGGATGTCCTTCAAACGAAAACTCATAATCTTTAGCAAGGTCAGACACTCTAATTAATTCCGTAATAAGAAAGCTTAAATTTTCTGGGGAGAAAAATGTAGGTGTACCACCACCAAGATGCAATTCTTTTATTTTTGGTTTTGCTCCTAATAATTCTCGGTACAATTGCCACTCTTTTAAAACTGCCTTTATGTATGGCAACTCTACTTCGTGCCTTTTGGTAATACGTTTGTGGCAGCCGCAAAATGTGCAGAGGCTTTCACAAAATGGCAGGTGCAAGTACAAACTTATCCCTTCTTCTGTATTAGACTCATCAAAGGATTGCTTTAAAACTTGTTTCCATTGTTGCAATGAAAATGTCTCAGCATTCCAATACGGAACCGTAGGATAGCTGGTATAACGTGGACCTGCCACATTGTATTTATTTACTAACTTTTGACACATACTAACTTTTGTCTAAAATCAAAATTACTCGTATAACAAGGTAAAAAACATGATATTTGTCATATGAAGCCATATTCTATCTAAAAATGATGAAAAGTCAAGCTTTTGAAGTCACCCTTGCAGATAAACAAAGTGTTTTATTGCCAGCAGTTTATATTTCAGATTTTATAAAAGGAAACCATAAGCGTGTAAAGGTTAAAGCATCTTACGAAGGTCAACACATAGATTTTTACGCTGCCTTAAAACGTGAAAAATCGGGTTTGCATAAAATTTATTTCAGTAAGGCTAAACAAAAAGAGCTTGGAGTTTTTATGAACGATTATTTTCAACTTCAAATATTTGAGGATACCTCAAAATATGGTGTCGAAATTTCCGAAGAATTAGAGGCTGTTTTGTTAAGTGATTATGATGCCTTTACAATTTTTGAAAATCTCACTCCAGGAAAACAACGTAGCATCATTTATGCCATACAGCGTTATAAATCGCCTCAGATGCGTGTGGACAAAGCTTTAATTTTAACAGAAAATCTTAAACGCGGCATCACTGATCAAAAACTTTGGTTTAAGAAGTCTTGATTTATTTTTTGCAGTTGCGCATTTATCTGCTTAACTTTACTAAAAACTTAAAAACATGAAACATTTAAAATATACTGTATTGGCCTTGGCTGTTGTTTTTGCAACTGCTTGTAAAGAGAATAAAAAAGAAACCGAAGCTGTTGAAGATACTACGGAACAATCAACTAATAAAAAGGAAGACTCAAAAATATCCATAGCACCACTTTCAGACTCACCTGCATATGCAGATGCGCAACTTATGTTAGATACACCAGAGACCATGGTTATTAATGAAGCTGGTGATGTAGATTTTGATTTTACGTTACAAAACTATACGTTAGGAGAGTTAACGGACAGTCCTAACAAAGAAAGACTTGCTAATTCTGGTAAAGGACAACATATTCATTTTATATTAAACAACCAACCATATTCAGCACATTACGAACCGAATATTAAAAAAGAAATTCCGGCTGGTGAGCATCATTTAGTGGCATTTTTAAGCCGTTCTTATCATGAGTCTGTAAAAAATGATAATTCTATGGTGGTTAGAAAACTTGTTGTTGGGTCAGATGCTAAGGACAGTGAAAAATTAGACATGGAAGCTCCAACACTGATTTACAGTAGACCTAAAGGCACTTATGTTGGTAAGGACACAGAAAACTTATTATTAGATTTCTTTGTGCTAAATACAGAGTTGTCCGATACTGGTAACAAAGTTATTGCTACTATAAATGGTGAAGAATTTACCATCACAAAATGGGAGCCTTATGTTGTTACTGGCTTACCTATGGGAGAAGTTACAATTAACCTTAAATTAGTTGATGCTGATGGAAATGTTTTACCTGGACCATTTAATACCGTAGAGCGTAAAGTAACATTAAAGTCAGAGTAGTAAATAAACACTAACTAAAAATAGCTAGAGCTATTGCAGTACTAATACTTCCCCTTGTCTGCAAAAATTCTAAGCAAGTCGCGTATGACCGAATTAGATACATTAGTACAGCAGTTTCAGTCTAAAAACCAAGTTGCGTTCAAAAAACTATACGAGATGTATAGTGATAGCATCCATGGTGTAGTTTATAACATTGTAAAAGATACTAAAATTGCTGACGAAGTAATGCAAGATGTCTTTATAAAGGCATGGCATAAGGCAGAAACCTATTCTTCAAAAAAGGGACGTTTTTTTACGTGGATATTAAATATTGCACGCAACGCAGCTATAGATGTAACAAGGTCTAAAGCCTTTAAACAATCCAAGCAAAACCTTAACTCAGATTATTTCGTAGATAGTATAACAAGCAACGATAATTTAGATAACAGCACAGATGCTATCGGAATTAAAAAGTTTGTAACTAACCTAGGCCAAAAATGTAAAGAAGTGATAGAGTTGCTGTATTTTAAAGGATTTACACAAAAGGAAGCTTCCGAAGAATTAAAAATGCCAATTGGCACAGTAAAAACAAGAAATAGAAACTGTATTCAGCAGTTAAGGGATATGGTATTGTAATATGGATATAAAAGCATACATAGAATCAGGTATTTTAGAGCTCTACGTAGCTGGTCAGCTTTCTGAAAAAGAAAATCAGGAAGTCTATGAGTTGATGCAGCAACATCCTGAAATATTACAAGAAGTTTTAGAAATTGAAGCAGCCATCGTAAAACTTACTTCTGCGGTATCACCTCATGCTATAGATTTTGAATCGTTTAAAGGAAAATTAAACACAGACACCAAAGTTGTAGACTTAAAACCAAGAAAACCTAGTTGGATTTCCTACACAGGTTGGGCAGCCTCCGTTTTACTTGCTGGTGGTTTATTATGGACCCTTAACAATAAGAACAAGGTTGAAGAAGAACTACAAACCGTTTCTACCGAAAAGCAATATCTCGAAATACAGATTGAAGAAGCCAGAGGCGATCTTGCAGCTACCAAAAATCTATTAGATGCCATTAGAGACAAAGATGTTATTGCGGTACCTTTAGGTGGCCAAGGAGACTACGCTTCTACATACGCCAAAGTGTATTGGAACAAAGCCGACAATACCATTTACTTAGATGGTGAAGGTCTGCCAAACGCACCAGAAGGTAAAGTATGGCAAGTGTGGTCTTTAACGTTAAACCCATTAACACCAACGAGCTTAGGTACTATTGACGATTTTAACACCGACGACAACAAAATATTTATCATAGCCAATGCCAACGAGAGCCAGGCCTTTGGTATCACCTTAGAGCCAGCAGGTGGTAGCGAAAGCCCAACCATGGAGCAGCTTTATACACTTGGTGTAGTAGCTTCTACTCCATAATTAATAGACACTAACAATATTTATAAAAAACCACTAATAGCTTTATTAGTGGTTTTTATTTTCTGTAAATTGTAGCAAAAAACATATAATGTGGATATAGTTATTATCTATATCCAGTTGTTAGCCATAATTAAAACCAAAAAAATGAAATTAAACCTATTAAAAATACTATTAATTGGAGTATTGTTCTATTCTTGCTCAAAGAGTGATAATAATTCTTCAATAAATTTTGACGCGAATAAAAAGTATATCCAATCAGTTACCAAACCTGACTTAACTCAAATAAACAGAGACCATTATTTTGAATATAATGATGGACTATTGACAAGTGCAAGTGGATATACAATTTTAGCAGGAAATTATGAATATGATTCTAATGGTAAGCTAATTGGAAAAGTCAATATTGATGGGCAATTTTCTTATGAATACGACAATCAAAACAGAATAATTAGAGAAAATAAAGTAGGAACTAATGATTATATTGGTTTAACATATCAATCAGGTAAAGTTATTACAGAAAGATATTACGAATATGCTGGTGGATTAGGAAATGGTGGTGGTGAGGTTCTAAGCATAGCAGAATTAGAATTAAATTCTTCTGGAAAAATTACAAAAGTGAATTACATCAGTAATGTAACAACAACCGATTTCAGCCAAGAGAACAATATATCCACAGAATATGAACTTTATCAATATGACAATAATGGTAACATAACCAAAATAACAACTAAATATTTTGACAACCCATAGTTAGCAATAGTAGAAATTGGATATGATGATAAAATTAATCCATACTATGTATCTTTTGAAAAATACTATAGTCAGACTTATTACTTAGAATACTTTAATGGTATATATTTTAATAATTCTTATGGAATGACACCAAATAATATGATAAGCAGATGGAATATGAATAGAATTTTTGTTTATGATGAGGATGATTACCCAATTAGTTGGCAGGCTTTCTTTGATGATGGAACTTCAAATGCAGAAACTTTTGTTGAATATTATGAATAAAAACTATTGCCAACAAAGAACTGAGTTAAAAAGCAAGTAATTTTATGCTAATTTTGAAACAAAGTTCTCGTCATATGGCAATCCTGACTTTGCAATAGCAAAAGCCTGTTTTAATAGTTTGTTGGCTACTGCAATGAGTGCCAGTTTTGTTACTTCTACAACTGTTCTATTTAAAAATTAAATAGGTTTTCACTAATTTTAGACTTACCTATCAATCTAAAACATGAAAATAAAACTAGTAGTCCTATTAATCTTAACCATAGTATCATCTTGCAAATCTGACCCGAACAAGCAAATTGACGAAGGCAAAATAACCGAAAACACCTATCATAGCGACGAAATCGGCTGGACTATGAATATACCAAACGGCTGGAATATTACCCATAGAAGTGTTCTTAACCGACGTTCTAAAAAAGGTCTAGATGTCATAAAAGAATCTACTGGTTTTGAATATGATGATAGCGAGTTAAAGCAACTTTTAAATTTTCAAAAAAATAGATTTAATATTTTTCAATCAACATCCGAACCCTTTAAAGTAGAGTATGATGGCGAATGGGAAGATAATAATGCCTCAATTAAAGCATTACTATACGATTTGTATACCGAAAAAGGCATTAAAACAGATACTACAGCCACAAAAATTGCAAATATAGATGGCTTAAGTTTTCATTATTTTACCGTAACACTTTACAAGCCTAATGGAGATGCGCTCCTTAATCAACGTATGTATAGCAGATGGATTAACGGATTTGATTTTGGTGTTAACATCAACTACAACAATGAGGAAGATAAAAATGAGGTGTTAGAAGCTTGGCTAAATTCTAAATTTGATCAATATTAATTTGTCTAATAATAAACTTGTACTAATGAAAAAAATAATTTTAATATTCGCTTTAGCTTTAATCTCGATTAGTTGTAAAAACCAAGGTGCAATATATAACGACCCAATACCAGAACACGATAGTATTACCATAGCATCTAAGTATGTCAATGAAGATCGTGTTATAAATATCTGGACACCTCCAAATTACAAAACATCTACTGAACATTTTCCTGTACTCTACATGCCAGATGGTGGGATAAAAGAAGACTTTCCGCATATAGCTAATACTTTGGCCAAATTGTTAGATGAAAATAAAATACCACCTTTTATTTTAGTTGGCATAGAAAACACTGAAAGAGGTAGAGATTTAACGGGTTCTTCTGAAGCCGAAGACGATAAACAATATTGCCCAATTACAGATGGTGCAAAAGATTTTAGAGCTTTTATCTCTGAAGAATTAATAGCAGAAATTAATAGCAGATACAGAACAAAAGCTAAAAAAGGTATTATTGGAGAATCTCTTGCTGGACTGTTTATTATGGAAACATTTTTTACAAAGCCAGAAACTTTTGATTTTTACATTGCTATGGATCCTTCGCTTTGGTGGAACAACAATTACTTAGCTAATAATGCAAATACGCTATTAACCAAACTTCCTGAAAAAGATATAAAACTATGGTTTGCAGGCTCAAATACAGAGGATATTTCTCAATACACCAAAAAAGTTGAAAAGGCATTACAGAACGATGATGCACCATCAAATTTAACTTGGAAGTACTCTGATGAGCCTAATGAGGAACATAGCTCCATTTTTAGAGCAACTAAAGAGAAGGCTCTTATTTGGACCTTAAATGACTAAAATAAAATTTTAAAATATCCTATCTAGAATAGTTAGGTGCTTCCTTAGTAATCGTTACATCGTGTGGATGACTTTCGTGGATTCCACTGGCAGTGATTTTTACAAATCTGCCTGTTTCTTTTAAGGTTGTAATATCTTTTGCACCACAATAGCCCATACCAGCTCTTAGTCCACCAACAAACTGATGAATACTTTCATACAACTCGCCTTTGTAAGGTACACGACCAACAATACCTTCTGGCACTAATTTCTTAATATCGTCTTCTACATCTTGGAAATAACGGTCCTTACTTCCTTGCTTCATAGCTTCAACAGAACCCATTCCACGATACGATTTAAACTTACGACCTTCATAAATAATGGTCTCACCAGGACTCTCTTTAGTTCCTGCTAACAATGAACCCAACATTACAGTATCAGCGCCAGCAGCAATAGCTTTTGGTATGTCACCTGTATAACGTATTCCACCATCAGCAATAACTGGTACTCCACTACCTTTAATAGCAGCAGCAACTTCTAATACTGCTGAAAATTGAGGAAACCCAACACCAGCAACAACACGTGTCGTACAAATGGAACCTGGACCAATACCAACTTTTACGGCATCTGCACCAGCTTCAACTAAATATTTGGCAGCTTCACCAGTTGCTATATTACCAACGATAACCTCGAGTTTTGGGAATTTAGACTTTATCTCTTTTAAAACAGATACTACACCTTTAGTATGTCCATGTGCTGTATCGATAACCACAGCATCAACACCAGCATTTACCAGAGCTTCTGCCCTATCTATAGCATCACCAGTAACACCAATTGCTGCTGCCACACGTAACCTACCATAAGAGTCTTTATTCGCATTAGGCTTTAATGTTACCTTAGTGATATCTCTAAAAGTTATCAAACCTGCTAATTTTTCACCCTCAACAATAAGTAGTTTTTCAATTTTGTGTGCCTGTAAAATATCTTCAGCATCTTTTAGGGAAGTTCCTACTGGAGCTGTCACTAAATTCTCGCTAGTCATAACTTCAGTAATAGGTCTGTCGTTTTTGTGCTCAAAACGCAGGTCCCTATTGGTTACTATACCTTTTAATTTACCACTGTCGTCTACAATAGGAATGCCACCAATACTATGCTCTCTCATAGCATTTTTAGCATCTGCAACCACGGCATCCATAGGTAAAGTAACAGGATCTATAATCATACCACTTTCAGCACGCTTTACACGACGGACTTTCTGTGCCTGATCTTCGATGGTCATATTTTTATGAAGTACTCCAATACCACCTTCTTGAGCCATAGCTATTGCCATTCTACTTTCTGTAACCGTATCCATAGCGGCAGAGATTACTGGAATATTAATGGTAATATTTCTTGTAAATTTTGTTTGAATGTTTACTTCGCGAGGAAGGACCTCAGAAAAAGCTGGAACTAATAGGACGTCATCGTAGGTAAGACCTTCACCTAAGATTTTGTTTTCGTGTGCTGTCATGATGCAATTAAGATATAATTGCATGCAAATATACAGTTTTTTTCATTGAGCAAATGTCAACTTACAGTTAAATAAAATTGACATAAAAAAAGTGTTCCTTCTTAAGAAACTGTATATCAATACTTATCATTATTTTATTTTTATTTATTCTAAATAAAGTTTGAAATAATATAAATCAGTATTACTTTTGCACGCTGAAAACAAATCTATTTTTAACAAGTCTAAATAAATGATTCGAAAATTAACCCTTACAGCAATCGGTTTTATAGGTACTTTTCTTGTAAATGCACAAAACCAACCCAACGAAAAACCATTAGATTCTATTCAAAAACTTGACGAAGTAATTATTAACTCTAACCAAATTTTTGGTAGTAAATATGTAGCAAGTAACCGTACAGGTTCTGCTTATTATTTATCTCCACAAGAATTAAAGAAATTCGGTTTTACAGATATTAATCGTGCTTTGCGTTCAGTTCCTGGTGTTACCTTTTACGAGGAAGACGGCTTTGGATTACGACCAAATATAAGTTTAAGAGGTACATCACCTGAGCGTAGTGCAAAAATTACCTTAATGGAAGATGGTGTACTTATAGCACCTGCTCCTTACAGTGCGCCAGCCGCATATTATTTCCCATCTGTTGGACGTATGCAGGCTGTTGAAATTTTAAAAGGAAGTAGCCAAGTACAATTTGGTCCTTTTACTACAGGTGGTGCTATTAATATGATTTCGGCACAAATACCAAATACCTTTAGTGGTGAAGTTAGAGCTGGTTACGGTTCTTTTGATACACAGCAGGTATTAGCACGTATAGGTGATACTAAAGAGAATATTGGCTACATGGTAGAATTCCTTAATTACGGTTCTGACGGCTTTAAAAATTTACCAAGTGGCAATAATACTGGTTTTGATATAAACGAATTAACTGCTAAGTTTAAAGTAAAAACCGATGCTGATGCCAAGCTTCAACAATCACTAGAAGCTAAATTTCACTTTTACGATGAACGCTCTTATGAAACTTATTTAGGGCTCACGGAAAGTGACTTTAACAATTCACCTTTCAGTAGATATGCTGCGTCACAAGATGACCGTATGATTGCTGAACAAATTCAATTAATGCTTACACATACTCTAGACTTTACTAAAAATATGCGTTTAACGACTAACGGTTATTACAACAGATTTTCTCGTAACTGGTACAAGCTAGATGATGTTGTTTTTAATGGTGACAAACAAGGTATTGCTACTGTAATTGCAGATCCAACAAGCTACCCAGACCATATGAATATTATTCGTGGTGATGTAGATTCATCTGCTGATGCTTTATTGCTTAAAGCGAATAACCGCGTGTACTATTCTAAAGGTTTACAAACAAAATTTGACTACCACTGGTATGGCGAAAATACGTTTCATGATATTGAAGTTGGTTTGCGTTACCATTATGATGAAGAAGACCGTTTTCAATGGGAAGATGGTTACAGTATCATTAACCAAACTATGACTCAAACCTCAGATGGACCGCGTGGTGCGCAAGGTAACAGAATTAGTAGTGCTACAGCCTTTGCGGCTTATGCGATGTATAAGTTAAAATATGATAAGCTTACCGTAACACCTGGTGTTAGATACGAAAATATCATTTTACAACGCGATAACTACGGCAGCAATGACCCAAACAGAACAGGTAGCGACCTTGCGTTTAGAGAAAACAAAGTAGATGTTTTTATTCCTGGCGTTGGTGTTAACTACGCCTTTACAAATAATGTTTCTGTGTTTGGTGGTGTACATAAAGGGTTCTCACCTCCAGGAAGTTCTGAGGGTGAAGAAGCTGAAGAAAGTATCAATTACGAACTAGGGTCGCGTTTTGCTATTGGCCAATTACGTGGTGAGGTTGTTGGTTTCTACAACGACTACAGCAACTTATTAGGTAGTGACTTAGCTGCAACTGGCGGAACTGGCTCTTTAGATCAATTTAATGCAGGTGAAGTTGCGGTAAGTGGTGTAGAAGTTTTATTAAACTACGAGTTATTGCCTAATAACAAATCGTTTAAACTGCCTGTAACATTTGCTTATACATTTACAAATACTGAGTTTTTAAACAGCTTTGGTAGTAGTGACGATTTATGGGGAGAAGTTACTGAAGGTGACGAATTACCATATATTCCAACACATCAATTTAATGTTGGTTTATCGTTAGAGCACACTAAATACGAACTCAACATAAATGGAAGATTTAATGGTGAATTTAGAACTATGGCTGGCACAGGATCTATTCCAGATGCTGAGCGTGTAGATTCTAACTTTATCATTGATATGTCTGCTAAATATCATTTTACTAAGAATCTTAGTCTTACAGGTAATATTATAAACCTACTAGACGAAACCTATGCTGTTTCTAGAGTTCCTGCAGGATTACGTCCTGGTCATCCATTTGGTGGTAACCTAGGATTTGAATTTAGATTTTAAATATTCAGTTTTAAAATTAGTTGATTGGTAAAAGCGTTATCCTTTTTTGGATAGCGCTTTTTTTTGGATAGAACCTTAATAACAATCCATTAAGATTTGCTCATTATTCTCAAACGTGCTTAGTGGCTCGTTTAAGGTTGTTGTAGTTACGCTATTCAAAACTTCTAACAAACGATTTTGCATAGCAATAGAGCCACAAATCATTATGACTCCATCGTTTTTAAGTGCAGAAGAGATAAGGGTTTCATTTGCTTTAATACTATCTTGAACGTAAACCTTAGTTTCCTGTTCTTTCGAATAGGCTACATTAAAATTATCTAAATAACCTTTTTGAGTTGCGTTTTCTATATGTGAAGCATACAATTGAAAGGATGCTTTGGTTCGTCCTCCCCAAAACAAATGCGTTTTTATGTCTTTATTGGTTTCGTTAAGCATTCCGAGAAATGGCGCAATTCCGGTACCATTGGCGATCATTACCACTTCTTTTGCATAGCTTGGAAAATGAAAACCTAAATTCCTGTTCACTTTCCCTTTAATCGTATCACCAACCGTTAACTGACTTAGTAATGTTGAACATTTACCAAACTCGTGCTTTTTTACACTCAACAAAATACTATCATCAACTTTGGCTATTGAATATTGACGTTCAATATTATCGTCTTCAGGATAGAATGACACAATATCTCCTGACTGAAACTTTAATTTTTTCTCAGGTCTTAATTCTATTAAAAAGGTATCATCTATGTTAAGACCTGAATTTGATATTACCTTAAAATTTTTCAGTTTTTTACGATTGACTAATGGCTTGGTTAATACCACTTTCAAATCTTGCTTTGTAACTTCATTCCACTGAATGACCCAGTTTTTAAAAGCTTCAAAAGATTGATTATTTATTTTGAAAACAGGTAAATTCTGTTCAAAATTTGGATGATTATGTAACCATTCATCCACCTCAATCGCGTATTTGCAATAGTCTGGATACATCAACGACCCAAAACCAACTACCGAATATTTTATACTATTGGCTTGCTGAATTGTAGGCAACAATTTTTCAAAATTCTTGGCAGTGCGAGGTGCTTCACCTTCACCATAAGTGGACGTAAATATGATGATGTGCGCTGCCTTCTTGTAACTATTATATTGATTTAACGTTGAAAAATAAACCGTTTTACCAGCGTCTACCAGAGCATTGTAAAATTGATGCGCAAACTTGTTGGTATGCCCTGTTTCTGAACCAATAAGAATGATGTATTCTGCAGTATCTTTTGTGAATTTATTCTTCAGTTTAGACCCTTTAGCCAAACGCTTAAAACTCATTGCAAAACCTGAATACATAAAGAACAGAATCGCAAAACAAGCCAGTAACAATACTACTGCCCAAACGATGGTGCCTTGTCCCGTATGCAAAATTAAACTCCAATAAGATAGCTGACTTACCAACGGTTTCTTAGCTTCACTTAAGACGTGACCCGTATATTGGTTGATGTAAAACTCTCCAGATAAGGTTTGCAGAATAAAGTAATCTTCTTCATCCTCAGAAAATGGAAAATCGAGTGTTACAAGCTCATCTAAATGTGTTTCATTAAATACATTAAACTGGGATAGTTCTAGCTTTGCCTTAGATTGTTGCTCAACGGTTTCAATATGTTCCATCTTACTGGCAGGCAACATATCGAACTTTTCTAAGGATAAATAAACACCTGTGAGAGTAATGATCACTATTGGAATTAAGAACCAACGTCCTAAAACCACGTGGTAATATTGCTCGAAATTTTCCTTTACAACTTTACTAAAAAACTTCCTGAACCCTCCTTGTCGTTTTACAATAAGCTGAATTCCGGTAATGGCAATGAGCAACAATAAAAATGAAAATAAACCTACTAAAAACCGACCTGTAGATTTTAAAAATAAAGAGCGATGTAGGTTTGTTGCAAACTCAAAGATTGGTGCTTTTTTCTCTAATTCTCCAAGTTTTTTTCCTGTATTTGGGTCTAAGTAAAAGGTTTCGCTATCACCTTCAAAAGTAAAAACAGAAGCTTTTACAAAGTTGTTATTATCTACTTCTACACTAACAATTTCATCATATTCATCCTGCAAAACCGTAATAACCTTAGACAACTTAATGTCGTCTGCATTGGTTATAGCATAAGGTTTTAGCTGATTTGAAATGGGTTCAAAAGCTAAAACAATACCTGTAACGGTTGCTAATAGTATAAAAATGAAAGAAGATATAGCCAGCGTAAAGTGACTATATCTCCATATTGAAATTATCATAAATACTTTTTTATTACAGAAGCCCTAAATAAATTCATAACAATGAGATTTCTCGACGACGCTCGAAATGACAGCAGAACTTATTATTTAAAATGAAGTTCTTAATACTTCCCGACAAAAACGTCTCGACACTCGAACTGACGTTATCAATTTAAATATCACTGAGGCATTAGTCTTACATAACGAATAAAACCTTTACCATCATATTTACCTTTTACGTTAGCAGAAGTTAATTCTACCTCAACATCTGAAGTGTAATATTCCTGGTCTTCTACAGCAGTTTCAAATCGTAATTTGTAACCTTTATCTAGTTTATCGTCAGCAATTTCTATAACACTAATGGAGCGTTCTCCGCCACTAATAGTTGCACCTGTAATGGCATCGATATCGTTGCGCTTTTTTCCGTAAAAATCCCACCACTCTTCAACAGTGTTGTACCATTCGTCATCCTCGCCTTTAACGTGCAAAGTTTCCTCATATTCACCATCTGGATTTATTAATGAAATAACAATGTATGCACCTTCTCCTGTGTAATTGGTCATCTGAATCATACACTTATATTTGGTAGATTCTACAATTGAGGTAAAGGACATTAGGCCAATAATGGTGATGAATAGTACTGCTAATATTTTAAAATTTTTCATTCTGTTTTTGTTTAATGGATGTTAAAACACCCCTAAAGTCCCCTCAAGGGGACAATCTTTAGAACTAAAAGTATTTAGTTCAAGAAATTAATATCTATCTTATTCTTTTTCAATAATTCGTTTTCTGAAGCTAAATCATAAACTGATTCCTCAAAACCTGTTGTAGCTTTAACATCTGCGCCTTGTGCAATTAAAAACTTCAAAATTTTATCGTCTCGAGCTTTCATTGCTGCAATATGTAAGGCCGTATTTCCTTCGTTGTTTTTAGCGTTGATATCGATATCCTCCTTAGCTGCCAATTCTAATAATCTTAAACTCTGCTTTTCTGTAGCCAGATGAAATAAGGTATTTCCATTTTTTTGAGGTGTTGAAAAATCAACATCATTTTCGGTTAACAGTTTCAACTTTTCAATGAATTTTGTTTCATTTCTAGTTGAGTAACCTTCTAACAGATAATAAACTATGTTGTTACCATTTTGATCCTTAAACTTAAGATCTGATCCTTCTTCAATTAAGAAAGACACTACATCTTTGGTATTATTCTTCACTGCCAATGCCAATGCTGTTTCTCCTTTTTTATTAGACTTATTTATGTCTTTAACCGCAGAGGCTAACAATTTTACTGCTTCAAGATTATTACGAGAAGCCGCATTTATAAATGCTGTGTTACCGGCTGCATCTTCTGTATTTGCATCAAGACCGTTTTCTAATAAGAAATTAAAAACTTCTTTATCATCACTTCTAGATGCTACAATATGTAATGGTGTTACACCATCTTTGTCAGCAACATTCGGGTTTAACCCTACCTCTTTTAAAAACTTATAAGCTTCTACATTGTTGACGTGTCCTCGTGATCCATATGCAGTAAAGATGAAAGCTTTGTCATTACCATTAAGCCCCATTCCTTCAAGTTCTTTTAATAACTTGAAATTCCCTGTTCTAGCTACATAGTTAAATATGCCATTACCATTAGAGTCTGTACTTTTAAGACTTAATCCTTTAGACTTAAAATAATTTATCAATTTAAAATCTTCGTCTTTAGGTGCTGCTAACAATAGCGCATTTGCACCATCTGGATTGGTTTTTGAAACCAAAGTCTTATCTGCTTCAATTAATAAATCGTAGACTTTGGTATTTTGTTGACCTGCACCAGCAGCAAACGTAATTATGGTATTTCCTTTATCGTCCGTTAAATCGGTTTTAGCACCATTTGCTAGAAGATATTTTATTATATCTGCATTGCCTTTGTAGGCTGCCCAAAAAATATAAGTTCTACCATCGTGTGTTAGCTTGTTAATCTCATTACCTTTTTGAGACATTAAATACACAATACTTTTTGTAGGTGCATTTTGAAGTATAGCATACACTACTCCATCAAAATTATTACTATTTGCTTCAGACGGATTATTACCTTCTTTAATCTTTGCCTTGATTGTTTCCACATTGGGTTCTGTATCCCAAAAATCGCGTTTTAAAAACACGTTGTCTTGTGCAAACAATAACGACCCGAACATTAATGTACAGGTCACTATCAGTTGTTTTACTATTTTCATGTTTTGTTTATTTCTTAACAAAAGATTCAATCGTAGTGTCAATATCTTTCTTTTCAGTCATTTCTTCATCAAATAAATACTTGTAAAGAACTTTATTATCTACTTTTTCTTCTAAAACTAAATCTTTATCTCTTCCGTAAACCTCATCCCATTTAGCTCTTACAGTTGCCCATTTATCAAAATTAGCTTTCCACCAATCTTGTGCTGCCTGGCAACGGCTATCCTCTACTTTTACATATGTATTGTATCCTTTTTCGTGAGCAATAACTACATCTTCTTTACCCTTTTCTCTAATCACTTTGGCATTATCTTGGTCGTGTAACCAACCATATTCGGTAATCTCATGACGGTTACCTCTTAATGTAACATTATAATCGCTACGCTTGGTATATTCTCGTCTTGGTAAAGGTGCTGTTGTTGTGTTTTCCCAATAGCTTTTACCATCTACATGTACCCAAGTTGCAGAACCTTCGTAACGTGGACTATCGTCTACCTGATATACTTTTTGAGTCCACTGACCTTCTACATCTTTGTCTGTTTTTTCTTCGAATAACCATTCATTATCTCCATTATACATATAGAAATCTTTATTTTCGAATAACCAATCTTGTCGCCAGTGCTTCACTATATATGGACTATCTGGTTTACCTACTTGTAATAAATGCTGAATGGATATTTTATCGTCTTCGTCTACTACTAATTGGGCCCATTCTAAACCTTTATCAACTTTGGTTTTTGAGGGTTTATAAAGTGAATCTTCACTAAATGAAAACGTTTCGGCGAAGTTAAAAGTAACTTCAAAACAACCACACATTTCTTTGATAGCGGCTTGATCTTTCTGTTTTTTGTCTTGTGCATTAACAGATAAAGTAGTAGTTAAAAATGCTAATGAAAATGCTAAAATTTGTTTCATGATTATGGGTTAAATTTATTCTTAAATTTTCTATTCTTATTTAGATTGATTTAAAATAAGATTTTATATTTGCAGCAAAATTAATCAAGAATGAGTCTAAATAAAAATAAAATTTACATTTATTTTTTATTTTTTTTGAGTGCTTCACTCTATGCACAAGAGCAAAAAAAAGATACTACTGCAACAGAAAAACTTAAGGAAGTAGTTGTTGTTGGAGAAAGCAACGTTATGTCAGTAAGTAAAAAACTATTTACTGTTGGTACTATTAAAAGAAAAGATATTGAAAACGTAGCTGGTAACAACTTAGCAGACATTTTATTTAATAACTTAAATATTACTGTAAATCCTGATGCTTCTGATGGACGTTCTACTGTGAGCTTATTTGGATTAGATGGCCAATACACCAAAATACTAATAGATGGTGTACCTGTTGTTAGCGATAATGGAGTTGGTAATAATATTGATATTACACAAATTAATATAGATGACGTAGAACGCGTTGAAATTGTTGAAGGCTCTATGGGTGTTTTATATGGAGACAACGCTGTAGCTGGTGTAATTAATGTTATTACTAAAAGAGGTCTACGCGAAGAAGGCTGGCAAATACAACTCGCTCTACAAGAAGAAACGGTTGGTAATGAATTTGAATTATATGACGAAGGCAGACACATACAAAACTTTAGAGTTACCAATCAGGTTAATGATAAATTGTCGTACTCATTTGGTGCTTCTCGTAATGATTTTGCTGGTTTTTATAATGGTTACAAGGGTCAGAATTATGTAAATATTCAAAATGAAACTGTTGTTAATGATAGTTTACGTGGTACTGAGTGGAACCCAAAAGAGCAACTTACAGTGTCTGCCAATGCAGATTTAAACCTAGGGAGGCACAATATATTTTATAAGCTTCAATATTTTGATGAAAGTCTTGATATCTATAACCGAGTAGTTAACGGTCGTTTTGTAAATGGTCAACTAAACCCAACTGCTATAGATCAAAATTACACTACAGACAGATGGGTTAGTAATCTTAATATTTCTGGTCCTCTTAACAACGAAACCAAGTATAACGTTTCATTTTCATACCAAACACAAGAGCGTAATTACCAAGAGTATGTTTATAACATTTTAGAACAACGTAAACAGTCTATAGAGACGGACGCAATAAGTCAATCTAGTGATGTGTGGTACTCTAAAGGATTTGTAAATAACATTGTACCAAAATCTAACTTTTTTAATTTACAACTTGGTTATGAATTTACCAATCAAAAAGGTTTTGATGCCATTGCCACAGGCGACTACTCTAGTGATGTGGTAGAAAACACTATTACCAATTATGAGTTATTTGGTGTTACTGAATTTAAACCCACTAAAAAACTATCTCTAAATCCTGGTGCGAGATTTACACATAGTACTCAGTTTGACAACAACCTTATTTGGTCCTTGTCCTCGACTTATAATTTTACCGAAAAGCTAAAACTAAAAGCCGTTGTAGGTTCAGCATTTAGAGCACCCAATTTTGAAGAATTATTTTTCTATTTTGTGGATGCAAACCATAATGTTAGAGGTAACGAAAACTTACAACCAGAAGATGGTGTCTCTGTTTTTGTTAACCTAAAGGACAATTACAGAGTTTGGAACGAAGGATACCTTAATCCTAACTTTAATTTTTTCTACATAGATCTTAAAAATGCCATTACCAGCGTAACTACAGAAGATGAGGATGGCCGTTTACTTTTTACTCAAGATAATATTGATTATAGCAAACGACTAGGTTTTAGCTTAGACAACAGTTTTATCTATAAAAACTGGAATATTGGATTAGGCGCAACTTATTTAGGCATTAAAAACGCTATTAACGAGGAGCTTAACAATGGTTCAGATTATTTATGGAGCTTAAATTTTCAATCTTCACTTGCATATAAGATTAGCAAGTGGGACACTACAATCTCTAGTCAACTAAAATATACTGGAAGAACACAAGGTGTATTTACCGATTCAAACGGTGAACTTTTTGTAGGTGAGACTGATGCTTTTACGTGGTTGAATGCATCTGTAAGAACTGATATCTCTTCAAACATATCAGCAACTCTTGGTGCTCGTAACCTCTTAGATGTTGTAAGTATCAATACAGGCACTTCTGCTGGTGCACATACAGCATCTACAACAACTTCTAGACTCATCGGCAATGGAAGATCTTATTTTTTAAAACTAACATATAATTTAAATTTTTAACACTAACAATTATGACAAACAAACTCTTAACACTTTTACTATTGGTAGCAACAGTTTTTACAACAAGCTGTAGTAATGATGATGAAGGCGGAATTACTACAACACCTCCTTCTTCAGGTGGAATAATAGATCCTTTAGTTGGTGGATTTAATCAACCAAACCGTGTATATGTAGACTTAAGCTCTGGTGAACAGGTTGCTGTAAGCCGTGATACCTGGGAAATAGCTGTTTATAACGGTTCACAAAATCGTGTATTCCTTAATAATGCATTATTGGTATCAGCTGTAGAATTAGAAGGTATTACTGACATTACTTCTGTAACTGAAGCAACCACATTAACTATACCTATGACATTAAATGCCTTAGATCAAACATTTACTCCTACAACAGTTACGGTAAATACTGTGGCTGAGTTAATGCAAGGTTTACCTATTGGGTATACTCAGTATGGTGATTTAGACGCTGGCATTTCATTTACAGATAGCAAAGAAGGGGAATTAACAGGTACGGCTTTTAATGAAATATCAGCCACTGATGGTGCAAATAATGTATACATTGTAAATTTAGGAAACGAAGTACCTACAACAAATAATGGTTCATTAAACACTACAGGAGATGCCAGAGGTTTTATGAAAGTGAGAATTTTAACAGACGGAAATACTTACACTATTCAATATGCTGAATTAACAAATACTACAGATTATTCTGAAATTACTGTAACAAAAGATAGTAGCTACAACCTTACTGCTGTTAGCTTAACAGACGGACAAGTTGTAAGTACTGAACCTGCATCTTCAAACTGGGATATTGATTTTGGTGGTGTGTTTTCTTATTACGGACTTCAAGGTACTTTAGCTGCTGGTTTAACATATTCAGACTATACTACCCATAATACGCTTGGTGGTGTTGGTTTATATGAAATTAATGTAGAAGACGATTCAACTCCAAGTTATGTAGATTTTACCTTAGCTAATATTTCTGAAAGTAGTTTTGTTTACAACGATCGTGCCGTTATTGGTAGTGGTTGGAGAGTTGTAGATTTTATGACTGGTGAAACTTCTGTCAGAGAAAATAGATATTACATCGTAAAAGATACAGACGGAAACATATATAAATTAAGATTTACTGCTGTTGAAAGCGAAACAGGTGAACGAGGTTACCCGCAATTTCAGTATGAATTGTTAGCTGAATAAACAGTTAATGGTATTTTGAAAATATCTTAGTCGCTTCATTATAAGCACTCTCAAAGCTCATTGCATTTAGGTCATGGGCTTTTTTTTGTGTAAAGTAAGACAGCATTTTTTCGGTTGGCATATTACCTGTAAGATCATCCTTTGCCATTGGGCAACCGCCAAAACCTTGAATAGCGCCATCAAAACGACGGCAACCAGCTTTGTATGCAGCATCTATCTTTTCAAACCATGTGGTTGGTGTAGTGTGTAAGTGTGCTCCAAATTCTATTTCGGGATATTTGGGAATAAGGTTAGAAAACAAATAGTTAATATTATCAGGATTAGAGCTTCCTATCGTATCACTTAGCGATAAAATTTTTACTCCCATTTTTGCTAAGCGTTCTGTCCATTCACCAACTATATCAACATTCCATGGATCACCATAAGGGTTGCCAAATCCCATAGAAATATACACAACCACTTCTTTGTCACTCTTATCTGCTATTTCCAGTATTTCTTGAAGTGTGACTACAGATTGTGCAATTGTTTTGTGCGTATTACGCATCTGAAAGTTTTCAGAAATTGAAAATGGAAATCCTAAGTACTGAATTTCAGGATGAATTGAAGCATCATTCGCACCTCTTGTGTTGGCAATGATGGCCAGTAATTTACTTTTGGTGGCAGATAAATCTAACTGCGATAAAACTTTGGCTGTATCTACCATCTGCGGAATGGCTTTTGGAGACACAAAACTTCCAAAATCAATAGTATCAAAACCAACCCTTAACAAGGATTGTATGTATTGTACTTTCTTTTCAGTTGGGATAAAATCTTTGATGCCTTGCATGGCATCTCTAGGACACTCTATAAGTTTAACCGCTGTATTCATTGCCTCAAATATACGGTTTCCGAAAACGATTTCATAGTGTCATTTTTCAGACTAAAATAAATACAGCTATACCAATAAAGACAACGATTTGCAACCATTTAAACACAACTCCTGAGTTTTTATGCTTCAAAGTATAAGACTTAATTTGTCCCGCCAGTAATGCAATAGTTGAAAAAATGATGAAAGACACGAGCATAAAAATGCCTCCTAAAATGTAAAATTGCCAGATAGTACTCATAGAATCACTAAACAAAAAACCAGGAAAAAATGCCAAAAAGAAAATGGTAACTTTAGGATTTAAAACATTCATAAAAAACCCTTGTACAAAAAGCGCTTTTAGGCTTTTTTTCGGAGCTGTCTCAGAATCAAAATCTATTTGAGAACCTGAAGTATAAACTTTATAAGCCAAAAAAAATAAATACAAAGCGCCAAGCACTTTTATTACAAAAAATAAATCTTCATTTGCTTTTATAATTGCCGAAACACCAAACGCTAACAACGTGGTATGAACTATACAACCCGTTATCAATCCACAAACCGTTGCCAAACCGTAAGTTTTACCATTTGTAATACTTTGTACCAAGACATAAATATTATCTGGTCCTGGCGAAATTGCCAAAGCAGAAGTAGCTATTGCAAATGATATGAGAGTTTCAGCAACCAATAATAGTTAAGCTTTATGAAGCAAAGCCTTGTTTATAGAAGCAATTAGTTTTGGGCCTTCATAAATAAAACCTGTGTACAACTGTACCAAATCGGCACCAGCTTCTATTTTTTCTAAAGCATCTTCTGCGGAATGAATTCCACCTACACCAATAATTGGAAATGCCTTATTACTTTTTCCAGCCAAATATTTAATTACTTCTGTGGAGCGCGATTTTAAAGGTTTACCACTCATACCACCAATTTCAGATTTATTTTTGCTTTGTAAACCCTCACGAGAAATAGTTGTATTCGTGGCTATTACTCCATCTATTTTCGTTGTTTTTACAATATCAATAATATCATCTAATTGCTCGTTTGTAAGATCTGGAGCTATTTTTAAAAGAATTGGCTTACTCTCTGACTTCTGAAAATTAAGCACTTGCAAGGCTTTAAGTAATTCAGTTAATGGTTCTTTATCTTGTAAGGCTCTTAAATTTGGTGTGTTTGGAGAACTTACATTAACAACAAAATAATCGACGTAATCGAAAAGGGCATTAAAACAGATTTCGTAATCTTTTACCGCATCTTCATTAGGTGTTACTTTATTCTTACCAATATTACCACCAATTAATACTCCTTTATTCTTTTTTAGTCGCTCAACTGCCTCTTCTACTCCTCCATTGTTAAATCCCATTCTGTTAATAATGGCTGAATCTTCTTTTAATCTAAACAAACGTTTTTTTGGATTTCCGTCTTGAGGTTTTGGTGTTAGTGTACCTATTTCTATAAATCCAAAGCCAAAATTAGAAAGCTCATTAAAGAGTTTTGCATCCTTATCAAAACCTGCAGCAAGACCAACCGGATTTTTAAAGGTTAATCCAAAAAGCTCTCGCTCAAGTTTTTTATCTTCAACCAGGTACATCTTCTTAAAAAGGCTTTTGCATCCCGGTAATTTTGAAATAGTTCTTATTAGAGAAAAGGTGAAGTGATGTACTTTTTCTGGATCGAACCAAAATAAAATTGGTCTTATAATAGCTTTATACATGGAAATAAATTTGCATTACAAAAATAATAATCTTGGCAAACTTATGTGTGCTCTAGCTTCAATTAATAATTAAAACATAAACTGTCATTTATCATTATTTTTAATCATTCAAATTATTAACTTTGAGCAATAACTAATAATCACATCATGAAAAAAATTATAATTCCTGTAGATTTCTCTCAACATTCAGAATACGCATTAGAAACTGGTGCAGCATTGGCTAAACAACATAATGCTGAGCTTATAGTTATGCATATGCTAGAACTTTCTGAATCTATTTTTTCAACCTCTGGCTCAGAAAAAAATGAGGAAACAGCATTTATGCTTATGGTAACCAATAAAGAATTCGAAAAATTCTTAGACAAACCTTACTTAGAAGACATTAGCGTTACACCTGTAATAAAACATCATAAAGTGTTAAAAGAAGTTTCTGATGTGGCAAGCCATGAAAAGGCAGACCTGATTATTATGGGCTCTAGAGGGCACAGCGATCATGACGGTGTTTTCACTGGTTCTAACACAGAAAAGGTAGTACGTTACAGTGATACACCTGTCTTAGTAGTTAAATCTAAACCTAGTTCAGTTAACTTTAAAAATGTAGTACTTAGCTGCGATTTTAATGAAGAAAGTATATCAGCTGTAAAAAATGCCTTGGAGACGCTTAATGAATTATCAGAAAAAGTGACTTTGCTTCATATAAACCTTCCGAACTTAAGTTTTTTAAGCACAGATGAAATTAATGAAAAAGTGGAAGACTTTTTAAAGCTTTCTATATTAGATACTAAAAACTTTGATATAGCTTTTGCATCTGACCATATGGTAGAAGATGGCGTATTAAACTACGCTAAAAGAGAAGGTGCAGATGCTGTATCTATAATTACACATGGTAGAACTGGTCTTAGCCATTTCTTTGGTGGTAGTATTTCAGAAGACTTAGTAAACCACTCAAAATTACCAGTGATTACATTTAAGCTTTAATAAAGAAATAAGTGAAAAATATGCAGCACATCATAGATCGCTTTATAAGCTATGTGACTATAGACACAGAATCAGACCCAAACTCTACCACTACTCCAAGTACCAAAAAACAATGGGATTTAGCTAATAAATTGGTTGAAGAACTAAAAGCTATTGGTATGAGCGATGTAAGTATAGACGATAACGCTTACATAATGGCAACTTTACCTAGTAACGTAGATCATGATGTGCCTACTATTGGCTTTATATCGCATTTTGATACTTCACCAGATTTTACAGGAGCTAATGTTAAGCCACAAATTGTTGAAAATTACGATGGTAAGGATATTATTTTAAATGCTGAAGAAAACATCATTCTATCGCCTGATTATTTTGAAGACCTATTGCTTTACAAAGGCCAAACTCTAATAACAACTGATGGCACAACGCTTTTAGGCGCTGATGATAAAGCAGGAATTACAGAAATTGTAACAGCCATGGAGTATCTTATTAATCATCCTGAAATAAAACACGGAGAGATTAAAGTAGGCTTCACACCAGATGAAGAAATAGGGAGAGGTGCACATAAATTTGATGTTGAAAAATTTGGTGCTGATTGGGCTTACACCATGGATGGTAGTCAAATAGGTGAATTAGAGTACGAAAATTTTAATGCTGCATCTGCAAAGATAAAAGTAAAAGGAAAAATTGTACATCCTGGTTATGCCAAAGGCAAGATGGTAAATGCCATGTACTATGCTACCGAGTTTATTAATGCTTTACCAAGAATAGAAACACCAGAACATACTGAAGGTTACGAAGGCTTTTTCCATTTGCATAACATAGATGGTAAAGTTGAAGAAACATTACTTCAATACATTATCAGAGATCATGATAAAGATAAATTCGAAGCTCGCAAAGCTCTAATGGAAAAAATTGTATTTGACTTAAATACTAAATTTGAAGCCGAGATCTTCGAGATAGAAATCAAAGATCAGTATTATAATATGAAAGAAAAGGTAGAACCTGTAAAACATATTGTAGATATTGCTGAGGAAGCCATGATTTCTTTGGGTATAAAACCATTGATAAAACCTATTAGAGGTGGTACTGATGGTTCGCAGTTGTCTTACATGGGTTTACCATGTCCTAACATTTTTGCTGGTGGCCATAACTTTCATGGGCGCTATGAGTATGTCCCAGTAGAAAGTATGCAAAAAGCTGTAGACGTTATTTGTAAGATCGCTGAGTTAACAGCGCTAAAACATTAAAAAAAGAGCTTTTCTTTCGAAAAGCCCTTTTTTTTGAGTATCGCTTAATAAACTTTTAAGCTTTATCAAATCACGTTATTTTAAATTGTCTCGTAATTTTTTAACACCAAATGCTGCCGCACCGATAACCAAAGCTACCAGTCCACCATCCAAAGGAACATCCTGTGTATCAGTCGCTCCACCCGGAGGTCCTTGTGCGTTTATGTCCGTGGACATAAACAACGCACATACTATAGCCATTGTACCTATGGCTCTAGAAATTCGTTTTTTAGAATTCTTCATAATATATAAATTTATTAATTAATAA